>QFCE01001035.1_pt1 | contig 139811 bp, 102 predicted proteins | sample 5346091 | NCBI WGS metagenome assembly QFCE01 (sample SAMN09062252, study PRJNA434731) | Human gut metagenome, whole genome shotgun sequencing project. | isolation source: stool timepoint A chromium assembly | host: Homo sapiens | collected 2015
ATCACAGAATCCCAGCCGTTGTTGCCGGTATTGGAGACGGCCACGACCTTGGTTCCGTGAGAAGTAAATTCTTTCGCTACCGCTTCAATGGTTTCAACCGGCACACCGCACACTTTAGAAAGATATTTCAAAGAGTGCTCATTGGCACTTTCTTTTAAAAGCTGCAGAGCGGATTTATAACGAACGTTTTTCGGGGAGGCATTGGTGAACACTCTGTCCACATAAAGTTCTGCCGGACCGCTCTTTGAAGCAGCCTGAAGAACGCCCTCCGAATAAACAACGCCGTCGCCTTTCTCTCCCAAACCGAATTCTGAGGCATCTGCCAAAGTTTTCGTTTCTGTATTGATGAGGTGGGAGGCGTTAGACCAATTGATTTCGCCGATCTTTTTCGCGGCGGCTTCATTCGGAGTGCTTAAGAATTTTTGATTTTCTTTACCGGAATTCAAAATGACCTGAATCAAAGCAAGCAGGAATGCGGTGTCTTCGCCTGGGCGGATGGGAACCCACTGAGCCCCTGTTCCTTTCGTCACGTTGCTTCTTAAGATCGGATCCACACAAACGTACTTGGCATTACGGTTTACGCGTGCTTTGCTTAAGCCTGAACCCGTCCTGTTGATGCTTGCGCCGGAGCAGCCGGGTGCTGTACCGATGAAGATCGCGTACTCAAAATTATCCCAATCAACATCGCACATGCCCGCGCCGATCTCAGGAGCAAGACCCATGGCGTAACCGACGCCGACTGGAGCCCCGCAATAACCGTGTTTTGTCGTGACGTTTACCGTACCGAAGCCTTGGCGCATGAATCTGCCGTAAAGGCTTCCGCGCATCGTATCTTCTTCGTTGAATGTCGCAAATAATTGATTGCTCTTTACACCGAACTCGGGAACTCCGGGCACCACAGGTGTTTTTGTATCGCGAATGGCGCGCAGTCCTTGAACTTCTCCTTCTCCGAACAAATTGCCGCCTTCGACAATTTCTTGGAGGGCTTGTTCATAAGGAATCGTGTTCCAGCGGTCTTCTCCTCGTTTGCCGGCGCGTTTTAAGACTTTTAGAACGCGATAAGGATCATCGACGGAATCAAGGCCGCTGGCACCTTTACCGCAGGAAGTCGCTCTAAAGATTTTGCCGTCTTTTCCAAGGTAAAGCGCCTGATAAGCTTCCGCTACAGATGCCTTAAGAGGAAGCGGAGCTCCTCCGGTAACGACTTCGCAATAAGGGTTGCCGGCGAGTCTCGTAATTTTGTCAGTGGCTTCGTCAACACGATAACGAAGTCCGCACATATTGTTGCAGGTAAAGCAGCGTGTAAAGCCTACTCGAACACCGGGCTGTAAAGCAACGCCTGCTCGATTGACTTTCAGTTCAGGTGCTGCTCGATTGACTTTCAGTTCAGGTGCTGCGGGATTGCCGAAATGATTTGCGTTATTTGCCATGATTCCTCCCCTTATCGCTGCCAGTTCTTGAAATCGGCCTGCAGCCATTTCTTATCTTCAAAGTTCTCAGGCAAACCGATATAGAAAATATTCGGTTTTGTGCCGGCGGACTGCAGCAGCACGTAGGTTTTATTGTTTTTAATCAATTGGTGCACTTCACTGTTTTCATCATTCAAATCACCGAAATAACGGGCACCACCGATACAGCTTTCCACGCAAACGGGAAGCAGACCCTCCTGCAGACGGTGAATGCAGAAGTTGCATTTTTCGGGCGGGTTTTTATGAGTCGGATCCGGTTTTCTAGCGCCATAAGCGCAGGCCTTTGTACAGTTCATGCAATGAATGCATTTGTCATAGTCGATCACTACGATGCCGTCCTCGGGACGCTTATAAGTTGCTTTGACCGGACAGGCTTTAACGCAGGTCGGGTTCTCGCAGTGGTTGCACTGATTGGGAAGCGCGATCATGGCAACGCCGTCGTCATTTGTTAATGAGAGCTGGTTGACGACCGTGCGTTCGCGTCCCGGTTCGGTTTGGTTTTCTATGCTGCAGTTCACCGTGCAGGACAAGCAGCCGGTACATTTTCTGACATCAAAAACCATGGCGTAATGTTTGCCCGGAGTCTTAGCAAGCACAACTTTCGGGGAGACTGTCGTGAAAGCCGTGCCTGAGGCGATGAGTTTTAAGAGTGTTCTTCTGTCTAACATCGTTTTAATCCTAGAGATTCTTTTGTTCGGCTCCGCCTGAAGAAGCGGAGCCGAAGAGGCGTTTACTTGTTCTGACCCTGGACCTTGGCGTACCAGAGGTTGTGATTTTGTTTCGCCCAGTTTTCGTCGCACTTGCCGCTCAGCATGTTTTCCATACCGCCTTCGCTCATGACAGCGCCCATGTAGATATGGACTACGGAGAAGGCTCCGAGGATTACGGCGCTGCAAATATGGATAATGAGTGCTAAGAGTGCGCCGTTCTTAGAGAGTGTTCCGAAGATTCCGGGGAACAGCAGAAGCAAGCCGGTAGCCACAAGCGCCAGACCGAAGATTGTGAAGGTCCAGAAGAAAGCTTTCTCACCGGCATTGGCAAACCCTGCATCAGGGTGCTTAGCCTTGCCGCCTATATTGATGTAACCGCCGAGCGCAAGGAACCATTTGCCGTCACAGCTTTCGGGAAGCTGATTTTTGCTCCATTTCACCATGAGAATCACCGCAGCAATGATGAAGGGAATGGCAAAAATGTTATGGAACAAAACGCTGGCGTATACGAGACTGTGGAAATGGGCCGGCGTCATCATCGGGGCGAGCCAGACCTTACCGGCGCCGATAACGAATCCGGACAGGATCAGGATGATGCAGGGAATCGCGACGCACCAGTGAAGGACAACGTCTCCTACTGACCAGCGCTGAACCAATTTTCCCGAAAAACCTTCGGTGAGCTTTGCGCGGCCGTTAATTAAAACGAAAACTGCAAAGAGAACAGCAACCGCAACGATAGAAGCGAAGATTAGGTTCGAGATCATTTCGGCAGACTGCAAAAAGCCGAGATAACCGGAAGAGACCGAATTCGGGTCATACGTAGACATCAGCAGACCCGCATTATCGGTATAACCCAAATACTGAGGGATGTCTCTTTGAATCTGGTGTTCAACCACCGGAGACCAAAATTCAGGCTGTTTGACCGCTGTCTCTTGGGCGATAGCCGTTGTCGACATGACGGAAGCAAATAAGGCTAAAAATTTGTTCATGATATTTTTTCCTTGGAATGCGGGCAAAAGTTAGACGGCTTGGGTTCGGCGAAGCTCAGCCTTCAGCGCTGCAGAGGCTTCCTTCCAAAAGTCTTGACTAGTGTTCTCTGCAATCGCGTCCAGAAACGGCTCGAACCATTTGTCAAAATGCTCTGCGCGGAAAGCATCCGACAAACCTTGAATATCTTTGAGCAGCTGCTCTTGGTTCCCCTTTCCGCGCACTTCATCAAAGAGCGCATCAAGGAAATAAAGAAACTCAAGTTCATTGCCGAAAAAATCCGGCAGCTCATTCAACAGAGAAGCACTGGAGAGGCCTGCGGCAGCGTAAAAATTCGCTACGTCTTCTGCTACCGGTCCGTTGAGCTTTCTCGACCCCGTCACCCAGGCTGATTCATAGGGGACGACGATTAAGCGGTAAGGACCGATGCAGAGCCGATTGAATTCCGCTTCTGTCTCCTCCGGGTGCAGGGCCGCTTCTTTCGCTTCTTCAGCAAGAGCGGGATAGCCGCTGCTTTGTGCCCAAAGCTGCAGGTTCGAGCAAGTCGAAGGAAGACCGGGCTTCAAAAATAAATCTTTGAAAACCTCAAGCATCTTCTTTTGCCCGTTAGATGTCATTTTCTTTCTCGGATGATGATCATGTTGGGTTTATTGGGGCCGTCGGAATAGCCGATACCCTGTTTAGAAGCGGAGGCTTTCTGCGCCAGCACCTGAGTGACGTTGCCGACCTGCAGACATTTGACAGGGCAGCCGTCGACACAGGCCGGATTGAGACCGGCGTCTAAGAGTTCAACGCAAAGATTGCACTTGGCTGCTTTGCCGTCGATCTTGCTGATCGTAATCGCGTCATACGGGCAGGCTTCTTTGCATAAACCGCAGGAAGTGCACTTATTTCTATCCAAAACTACAATCCCGTCAGGGCGCTTTGTGAAAGCAGCTGCCGGACAAACTGCCAGACAGGTCGGGTTCGAGCAGTGCATGCAGGCGTGAGAGAACCAAACGTCTCTGACGCGGCCGTCTGCGGACGTCACTTCATAGAGGTCCACTTTGCGGAAGCGGACATCCTCGGGCAGTTCGTTATGAATCTGACAGGCAACAGAGCAGCCGCCGCAACCGACACAGTTTTCCTGTCTGAAAATGAAACCTTTTTGAAATTTGTTGCTCATTTCTAACTCCTATGCCTTGCTAAGGTTCACTCTGGTTGAGTGGTAAGCAGAACAGCCACCCATGTCCGTCAGCTTTCCGGTTGTCAAAGAATTGGTATTGGTATTTTGACCGTAAGGGTTGGTGCTTCTCCAATTGCACTTGGCCGTACGAACCACACCCGGAGCGACGCGTGTCGTCACTCGAGCTACAAAGAAGGCCTCGCCTCTCTGATTGTTCAGGCGAACTTTGTCTCCGGACTTAATGCCTAAGCGTTTTGCGTCTTCCGGATTGACTTCGCATTCATAAGCGTTGTAAGCGCGAATGTATTTAACGTTATAGAAAGAAGAATTAACGCGCTGCGGGATGCCGGGAGAAAGAAGACGGAACGGCAGGTTCTTTTCTTCTTCGGGCATTTCTTCTTCGCACAGAGCCAGATCGATCACCGGATCAAATCCCGCTTTCTTCATAATGTTGGAATAAAGCTCGATCTTGCCGGATTCCGTTTCTGCCTTACCGCCGGAGCGAACCGGGACGCTTTCGGGCATATCGAGATGAATGAACTTTTCTTTTTCCAGACGTTCAAGCGTGATGCCCTGATACCACGGAGTTTCTGTCTGCAGGAACTGACGGATGATGTCTTTCGGTGTATCGCGGAAAGCCTGATCCTTGAAGCCCATTCTTCTGCCCCATTCGGCAAAGAAGTCCCAATTCGGCTTGGATTCTCCGACCGGTTCAATCACTTTCTCGCAGATCTGAACATACCAGGAGTGGTAGTCGCCGATGATGTCGTCGGTTTCGAACTGGGTAGAAGCCGGGAGGATCAAGTCGCAGTATTCAAGAGAGTCTGTCATGATCATGTCAAAGCCCACGACGAACAGGTCTTTTCTCTTGAGATTTTCGATCACGGCATTGACGTTCGGAGAGACTGCCACCGGATTTCCGTTGTAGATGACCAGAAGGTGGATCGGCTTGATCGGACGGTTTTCGGTGGTCGGATTTTCTGCCTTTAAGGCCATATCCAAGTCCGTCATATTGACGTGCTGCTGTTTGCCCTTACGCAGATAATTGCCGCGGCCGAGATTCAGATTCATGCCGGTAATCGGACGAACATTATCATAAATAATGCCGCAGGACGGTTTGTCGAACATACCTCTCATGGCCTGCATGATGGCTATCGCGCGCGTCATGCGGGCGCCGTTGTAGTTACGCTGCATACCGTAGCCGGCGCGGATAATGATTCGTTCGGCATGGCCGTACACATCGGCAAATTCTTCAATTTGCTTTTGCGTGAGGCCGGTTACTCGTTCGATGTCCTTCCAATCGACGGAGTTGACTTTAGCGATCGCCTGATCAGCACCAATGCAGCAGTTCTTGAGGAAGTCGTGATCGATCATGTCATGAGCGATCAAATATTTCATGACACCGGTTGCCACCCATGCATCGGTAGAAGGTTTCGGCTGGAGATAAATGTCAGCCTGAGAGCAAATCGGCGTACGGTTCGGATTGACAGCTAATACTTTGGCGCCTTTGTCTCTAGCCTCATTAATCAGCTTAATGCCGTGAACATTAGAGACTGTTTCATTAAAGCCCCAGGATACGTAGCAGTCGCAGTTGGGGATGGTTTCGGGGTCAGGACCGTCAGTGGTACCCTGCACGCTGCCGTAGCCCCAGACACCTGCTTCCGTACAAACCAGGCGATCCAGAATGGAAGAACCGATGCGGTTGAAGAAACGGTCGGCGCCGCGCATACCGATAGCACCGTAGTTGCCTGAATAGGAATACGGAAGGATGGCCTCGGAGCCGTATTGCTCGATCACTTCATTGGTTTTCTTGATCAGAATATCCCAGGCTTCTTCCCAGGTAATTCTTCTCCACTTATGGGAGCCCTTTTCTCCGACTCTGACCATCGGATGAAGGATTCGGTCGGGCGCATAAGTGTATTCAACATATGTCAGGCCCTTAACGCACGGGCAAGAGCCGGTTTTGTACTGTTCATCGGCACCTCTGACATAAGTCATGCGGCCGTTCTGAACGCTGAACTTCATCAGGCATCTGTCTGCGCAGTTTCTGAGGCAGCTGCTGTATTTGATGGTTCCTGCTCTTTTTGCGAGAAGCGAAGTATTTGCGCCGTAGCTGTTCATCGCGAGCGCTTTGGTCGGAGCAAGTCCTGTCAGCGTTCCAAGGACAGCCGATGCGCCGATACCCTGAAGAAAATATCTTCGCGTAAGCTTCATCATATTTATGACTCCTTTAGATTTGGGGTTTTTAATAAACGTCTTTTCCCAAGACAGCTCCGGATCCTGTCCTAGTTGACTGCTTCTTATTCATTGAGGGCGGTCTGCCACTCTTCACTTAAACCTTTTTTAAGTTCCCGCTTTACCCAGTCGAAAGCCACGGCGAACGCCTGAATCCACAAACAATTATTTACTAACTCATTAAAAAGTCGACAAAAACAGTTGACTTTTTTTGAAATATGACATATAATATATATGTCTATAATTTAATTGGTGGAAAAATGGCTGTCAGCAAGGAAATCCTCGACCTTATTCCTGAAGGTTGTAAGGTCAACTGGAACGAGAAACAACAACGCTTTTATGTCTATAAGTCCACCTATTACTACAGCAAGGAACACAAAAGATCCCGTGAACAGCGTACCCAGGTCGGTACGATCGTTAACGGCGTATTTACTTATGCCAAAAGCTACCTGCTCAAACGGCAAATCAAGGATTTGAAGCAGGAGGTTAAGGCTTCGACTGCAGATGTAGTTAACAAAACCTCTGAGATTCTGTCCGATGAGATCGTCGATCCTCGTCAGGCTGCGAAGGTTCAATACCCTTTGGCCTACGTGTATTTGGTCGCTTTGCTCAGCTCCCTGTCCGGGCAGACGAGCTGTGTACAAATCGCTGATTATTGGAGCAACCATCGGGCGGCTCTGGAAACCGTATTCGAAGACTTTCCCAAGCAGGATATTTCTCACGATACTGTTCGCCGTCTCCTCATGCTGATAGATCCTGAACAATTTCAGAGCTTTTACGGCAGACTCGTAGAACCGCTGCTTCATAAATTTACTTCTCGAATTGTTGCAGTGGACGGTCAAGCGGTTAAAGCCTCAAGAAGAAGCGTGGAAAGAGCCGGCAAATACATCCTTACCTTCTATGACACTGAAAATGGAATTGCATTAGGACAAAAGCTCATCGGGAACAAGGAAAACGAGATCACGCACGCCGCCTCAATGGTTGAGGGACTCGATTTGGCAGGATGTATTGTTACGGCCGATGCGTTAAATACACAGGAAAAGTTTGCTTCAGCTTTAATCCAAAGAAAGGCAGACTACTGCCTTGCGGTGAAGCAGAACCACAAATCCTTGTTCTATGACATACAGTTAAGCTTTGTGGACCGCACCGAAACTCGTACCGTGGAGATCGAAAAAGTCGAACTTGGACACGGAAGAATTGAGACAAGAAAGATTTCTGTGCTTCCGGGAAGCTGCCTGCCCGCAGCCTTATTAAAGAAGTGGATCGGACTGGATGAAGGAACGATCATTAAAGCTACGACAGAGAGCGTTAACAAGACAACAGGAGAGATCAGTTCTCTTGATCGCTACTACATTAGCTCCCTGAACTTCTTAAATACCCATATCGCAGAACAATGCGCCAGAGCCGTTAGACGCCATTGGGGAATTGAAAACGATCTCCATTACGTTCTTGATGTTAACTTCTACCAAGACAGGACACAGTGCAAAAACGCTAACTATCTGCAAAACAGAGTCCTCTTGAATAAATGGGCGCTCGGGATGATCAGGAAACTTCAAAAAGAAGAGGAAACTGAAACCGGCAAAGAGGCTAAAAGCGTGAAGCGAATCATGGCTAAGATGCAGTCTCCGACGGCAGCTTTGGAGGCATTGACCATGCTAATTAGCGAATAAATTCATGCGTACGCCTTGGTCGAAAGCAGGAGACTGATTGGTATTTCCGTAAACGATGTAATTTCCGATCGGGCGCTCTGCGCTGCGCATTTTCTTAATGCGGTTGATGACCTGCCGCGACAGCGTCATATAAGAGACGCCCGGAACCAGTTTGGAATACTGGCGTGTAAATTGGTTACAGACGACGGCCACCGATTCCGTGGACATCAGCAGGCGGAATGCTGCTGCGAGGCTTTCGGTGTAGTTCGATACCTGCATCTGAAGGCCCTTCTCTTCACATACGCCGACCAACAGAGGACAAGCCACATCGCTGTAATTGTCGATTTCCAAAAGCGGATATTTAGAAATATCATCGATCGAGAATTTCTTCTGTGTAAACAGAGGATGACCGGTTCTTCCGAAAAGATAGATGTCACTGGTTTCAGCGAAGCATTCGTAATTGAGACGCGGATCACCGAAACCTTCATAGACTATCGCGAAGTCCACTTCACCATTGATTAGCTCAGGGATGCAGTTGTGAGAGAGAATGCGGGTATTGAAGCGCATCTTCGGGGCTCTAGGGAGCAGCTTCTCATTGATCACTTTCAGCGTCGGAAAGCAGAACTCGTCATAGACACGAAGTTCAAAAGCCCCTTCCGAGGTAAACGGATCAAACTTGGAGTGCTGCTTATCCATTTTTCGGAAGAGTTGAACGATCTCGACCATCGTTTGCGAGATCTCAACGGCCTTCTGCGTTGGGCAGAAGCCGCTCTGCGTGCGAACAAACAGCGGATCGTCGTACATTTCCCGCAAGGAAGCGAGTGCACGACTAATCGCAGAATTGCTGATTCCGAGCTCAGTTGCAGCCTGACTTGCATTTCTTAACTTGAAGACTGCAAGAAAGATTTTGCAGAGCTGGTACGTTAACTGGTTAATTGTCATATTGGGGCTTCTTTGAAGTTGAGTCAATTATATGAAGCCGCCATCCTTAAGAATTTGATAATTATCAAACTTCTTAAAATTGATTTTTTCGAAAAAACCAATTTTTAATTTATGAAAAACGTTTTAAATCAATGTATTGAAAAGATCGTTTTGCAAGATAAGAAAAAATAAGAGTGATGATTTACCCCAATTTACTTTTGATTTATAAGTTGATCAAGATTTATGAGGGGATTGTGCTAATTGCTTTCTTTGTCACCCATGATTTCGCTTATGAATTCAATAGCATCTGAGGCACCGACTCCCGTCCCGATATGGAGGATTAATATTGACTGAAGGCCGTGAAATGGCCTCGTCAAAGGCGAAAACTTTCAAACGTCAGATGGCACGTAATCAAAAAATCTAATAATGACTTCGAGAGCTAAAAGGATTTTATAGTTCACGCCTTGATGTCGATTTGTTTTACCACTCGACGAAACTTAGCGTGAGTTTTGCCAAAATACTTATCCGGATCTTCCATCAGCCTGAAGAAGTGTTCCCAGCCTTCTTGAGAGAGGCAAAGAGTCTTGGGGGCGAGAGTTTTATTAAAACTCCAGCGCGTATTTAATCGTCGCCATGGGAAGGAAACTTTTCACTGACATCCCTATTCGCTCTGCTGTCTCTTTGACAATTGCATAAGATTCTTCGGGCAAAGAACCGTGAAAACGCTTCGATTTTGGCCTACCCATGACCCACACCTTGTCAGTTATTGAGTATTGATTAGCCATTAGGTTTTAAAGACCAGTTCATGGAATGAAATCGCACAAAGAGGTTATAAACATTGTCTTTACCCTGACAGTCGTTAAGTTTTTACCGTTTCTTCAGAAGTATCCTATATAAAAGTTAAATCACAAGATGTTATCTGCTAATATTTTACATATATCGTGATTTTTTCTCTGAATATGTAGAAATATCAACGGAGGCAGAATGATTGTATCCATAACCATCAAGAATTGGATGTCTTTTAAGGACAAAACTTTTTTCACGATGGAAGCCGGAAAAGAGAAATCAAGTCGATCTACGTTAGCTGACTTCAAGCGGTTTCGTATTAAGCTGCTCCCGATCGCGGCTATTTTCGGATCAAATGGTTCCGGCAAATCTAATTTCATTAAAGCAATTTCATTCGTACAGCGTTTGTTAACAGAGCCGGAAAAAGGCGTTTTCTCCTCCAAGCCATACGCTTTCTGTTTTGACGAAAAATTAAGAAACGAGCCTAGCGAAATCGAAATCCAGCTAATGCTTGGAAAGTACGTTTACTCCTACTTCTTATCTTTCACGAACCAAAGGATTGTCAACGAATCTCTTATTCTCATTAATACTTCCTCAAGCAATCTTTTATTCAGCCGCTCCGGAACAAAACTTGAAACTGGCCCTGCCCTTTCCAAAACGATTCCCACTGAGTCTCTTCGTTTCATCCAGCCTCTTTTGGATAAGAATCAACCCGCCTTAAGCGTCCTTGGAGAAGCAAATATTGACCATGTAAAGGATGTATTCAACTGGTTCAAACATTCCCTCAGAATAATTACTCCTAATTCGATATCAATTAGTAAATTTGCAGAGAGCGACGGAGAGTTATGGGAGGATTTCGCATACCTTGACACCGGCATAACAAAAATCGGGTATCAGGATTGCAAAGTGAATTTACCCGACGAAGTCAGCCGATTAGCCAGAGATCTGCAAGACGGGGAATTTTTGTATTACAGAGATCCAAAGTCAGGTGCTATCAGAGTGGGCCGAAATTCTGACGGTCTCCTAATGCAAAAACTACTTGCCGTCCATGTGACTCGACAAGGGTATGAAGTGATTATTCCTGATCAAGATGAGTCCGAAGGCGTTAAAAGACTTTTTGACCTTCTACCGGCAATGAAAAACCTGAAAAGGCGCGACGCCTCCGTCACCTACTTCATTGATGAATTTGACAGAAGCCTGCATTCATTACTCACTGAGCATTTACTCAATCGCTTCTTATATTCTTGCGGCGCTGAAACAAGAAAACAATTAATTGTCACGACGCAAAATCCCTTTCTGATTAATCAAGATCTATTAAGAAGGGACGAGCTTTGGATTGCAAATCGAGAGTCTGATGGTTCCACGATTCTTTACCCTATGGCAGATTTCAGAGAATTAAGGTTGGATAAGGATATTCGAAAGAGTTATTTCGAAGGAAGAATGGGGGGATTACCAAACTTGTAGCCAAAGGGTTGTTTACTGAAACAAACAGGCGAGAACAAGAAAGTTTTTTAACTTCGACTTTGGATAGCGGCTAGGTCTTAGATCTTGGGAATCTCACAAGATGGGGAGACGCGAAACCAAAAGAAATTAAACGTCTCTTTCGAGTGCTTTTCATAAAGCTCAAGAAACAGGCGATGGAAATCAAAAGCGCCGGCCTGCCGCTAGGACAGTTTCCGGCGCCCGCCGTTAAGACGCACTTTTTAGAGCAAAACCCTACATTCCGATGGGATTCCACCACTCAGATAGGAGCACCCCCACCGTCTGTCAATGTTATAAGTGCAACGACATCTGCGTGGTCAACTATTATCGCGTTCTAACTGAAGAGGATGGGCGCTCCATTTCAAATTCTTAATACTTCGCGCGCACCGATTCTTGCAAAGACCGCAGCCGAAGCCAATCCTTCTCCAGAAGCCGATTTTTCACCCAATATTCCCCCGACAATTTCTCCCGCTGCGTAAAGTCCTGGCATTACTTCTCTTTCTCTATTCAGCACTTGTGCCTTTTCGTTAATGAGAAGGCCGCCTAATGAGCATTTCATTTTAGGAGAAACTTTGAATTGTTTTACGACTTCAAAGGGATATCTTAGAAAATAGGGATTTTTGCCAAATTCATCGTCAATCTTCAGACGGCAAGCTTTTGCATATTTATTCAAGGCTTCAAGAGGATAATTAGATTGTCGAGAATTACTTTCCCGCTTCACAGGACCAAGACAAACAAGGTCTGCTGAATGGTTATTTTGAAGGAGAATGGCCTCGTAAAGGGATTGAACGTCCAAATCCTCTCTGCAAAATCTTTTTCCTTGATCATTGAGAAGGATGAAATCAGCCGGATTGGACAAGAGCTCTTCAATTTCATTTGAATCCGAGCAAAGATCAAAAAAGCTCATATGTAAACACTCGGCGCCGATATCCACTGCCGCCGACAAAACGACTCCGTCGCAATCTCTGCTCCCGATGTACTCTGAGCCTGTCAGCAAACTGAATTGCGAAGTTACCATGCGTCGATTCGCCGCAAAACCTCCAGCGCAGAGCAAGACACCTTTCCGAGGCGTCAATTCAATTAGATCACCCTTCTTTTGGGCGATTACGGTTGGACATGAATTCGAATTTGTCTTTAATCCGATAACTTCACATCCATAAGCTACTGTGCAAAGAGACGATGAAAGAACGGACAGCAAAAATTCGATATAAGAAGCGCCTCCTCCTTCCAAAGGTTTATGACACCTTGGATAGAGTGTGCCTGCCTCCTGAGTTACTCTGTCGTCAAACTTAAAGCCCAAATGCTCTAACCAACTAAACGTTTCCTGTGCGCCATATGTGTAAGCTTGAAGCAGATTCGGATGACTTTTTCCGCGTCCCTGCTCCATCACATCCTGAAAATGCCTTTCAGGAGAATCATGAATATCCAGCGGGTACTGCCGTTGCGGATCGCAGGCGTTGAAAACGCCGTCAGAAAGCCGCGTCGTTCCGCCCGACCGATAGGCCTTTTCTAAGACAAGCACACGTGCACCCGCCTCTATAGCCGTTTTTGCCGCACAAAGACCGGCCATGCCGGCCCCAACAATTATGAGATCAGGCTTTATTGACATCATCGCTCTTAATCAGCATCAGTTTTTGTGCAAACTGCACAGCGTTTCGCACTCCGAACTTAGAAAACACGTTGGCACGATGAACTTGTACCGTTCGCTCCGTGATGCCCAGACGGTCGGCTATCTGCTTATTTAATAAGCCCTCGGCAATAAGGCGAGCGGTTTCTTGTTCTCTCGGACTTAACGAAGACCAATTTTGATTAACTTCCGACTTTTCTTTTGTCTTTTCTCGTCTGGTATGGTCCAGACGCACGGCCTTTTCGATTGCTACTAACAAGCTCTCGTCCTTTATCGGTTTCGGCAAGAAATCCAAGGCCCCGTTCTGCATGGCTTTTACGACCATTTCTATGTCGGCATGAGCACTGATAAAAATGACCGGAATTTTGTAGACAAAGCTGTTCAGTCGATTCTGAAGCTCTAAGCCGGTTAATCCGGGCATTCGAACATCCAGCACGACGCACCCGGGGACGGTTGGGTTATCATGCTCCAAAAAATCTTCCGCACTGCAGTAAGTTTTAACCAGCCAGCCATCGCTTTCAATCAGAAATTTATAGGATTCTCGGACACCAACATCGTCGTCAACAATCCTTACAACGGCAAAAGAATCTATGTCTTCCATCTTATCTTTCCTCTCTGACCTTACTATAGAGCCAGACAGTCACTTTAAGACCTGTAGGTGAATTTTTGGAAAATTCGACGTGACCTTCATAGGATTCGCAAATCCTCTTGACGATGGAGAGTCCCAAGCCTAGCCCTCCAATTTTTGTACTCTTCAAAGGCTCCCTTAAGTTTACTAAGGCTTCGTCGCTAATTTGAGGGCCGTTGTCAGCGACAGTAATCCGAACACCTCCGTTTTCCGGGCACAGCTCTAAAAGGATCTGAGGATCTTTAACGCAGCTCGTTGCTTCGATGGCATTTTTTACTAAGTTTCTCGCCACCAATTCAATTTCCAAGGGATCGCCTATAAAGTTCTGCTCTTCCCGACAATAAAATCGGACTAATGGGATATCTTGAGAATCTCGGTAATTTTCACAAATGGGTTTCAACAATTCACTGACCGAGAAGTTTTTCCAATCTGACGGCTTGCCTTTGGCGTATCTCTGGACGTGTTCAATAATTTCAGAGGCTCGGCCGCTCTCAGCCAACAGTTTTGATATGGCAAACGAAAGCGCGTCCTCGTCGAGATTCCCTTTCGACAAGCGTCTTTTCATTGCCAATGAATAGTTAGAGATGGCCGCCAGCGGCTGTCTAAGCTCATGCGCCACAATATTCGACATTTGGCCAACGATCGAAGCCTTCTCTAAATTATGGTAATGCTCTTCTGCCTTGAGGCGACGTTCGTTCGCTTCGAACAATTGACGTGTCCGCATGTTGACCAGCCTATTAGTGAACAGCGTATGCAGGAGCCAGCTGAAAAGCACCACACCGGCTAACGCCCACCAGACTAAATTCTCTTCGACGATTTCTCGCCAGGTTCTTTTTTTGAAACTCTTGTAGAAAGGATCATCCAAAGAAGTTAAAACTTGGTGCGTTTGACGGTAATCAGCCTGAGGCGCCCAGCTTAGTCCTTCTACCGGTCTCAAACTCTTAAGGAACGCCTCCAAGTAAACCGTTTCCTTTTTTCCGGCCTTTAACGTTGCCGCCATAACCCAGCCCGGATAAGTCGCCGTCGTGTGTCCTAAGATGTAGTCATCTTTTATTCTCGGCTCTAGAAGATTCATCCTCATCCGGATAGACTCCGGAAGCTTTCTGAAAGCAAGCGGATCAAGGGCTAAAGCGTCGATGGAACCGTTTTTAAGATCTTTTAGCCATTTACCATATTCCCCCGATATTCTCTTAAAGGTAGCAAAATCAGACTCTTTGAAACCCTGCATCTTGAATTCATTTAAGACTTGTACGCGTTCTTCGGGAGACGATTGTGCAGGCAGTCCGATAGTTTTGCCTTTTAAATCCTTAAGCGTTTTAACAGACAGATTTTGTTTGTCGACCAAAATTGCCGTTGAAGAAGCATGATCAGCACTAAATGACACGGCCGGCTTTACCGATGCAACTGCTTTAAGCCCACTGTATTTCTCCAGCGCGGCAAAAACAGAGGCAGAGGCAATTAGGTAATCTATATCTTTTAAAGAGCTCTGGTCTTTTAAACTTTCAAGCGAAAGGTATCGGAGCTCAGGTACTCGGGTTCGTTCTACTTGAGAAAGGCTTTTCAATGTCGATTCGATTAAAGGCCGAATCTCTTGGCTTCCCTCTTTCTGCACAGCGATGATCAGAGGCGTTCTGACATATTCATAAGAATATGAATTTGTACAAACCGTACAGAACGGTAAGAGTACCAATGTTAAACGGATGATTAGAGGCATAGGATTTTCTTTGAATCCTTTCATTATGAAAAAGGATGAAGTAAGCGTCAATTTCGTGTTTTACGTAGTCTTATCTCACAATTTTCGTTAGAAGAATGAATTTTTAAACTGGCGACGTTGAGTCAAACAAACACAAGGAGTAAAAAATGACAATCATCACAAAACGTCGTTCCTTCCTCACAGGTTCCATCGCAGCTTCCGCTGCCGCTCTCCTTCCTCTTACTGTGAAGGCAGAAGCTGCAGACAAAATTCAATGGTCTAAGACCTACGATGTCGTTGTCGTCGGTTCGGGCGGCGCGGGTCTTTCCGCCGGTGTCGCTGCAGCACAGAACGGCGCTTCCACCGTCATTTTGGAAAAAATGGATATCGTCGGCGGCAATACACGCATCACCGGGGGCGCCTTTAATGCCGTCGATCCTGTTGAGCAAGAAAAGAAAGGAATCAAAGACAGTGTTGAACTGCATGCCGAACAGACATTAAAAGCCGGTGATTATCGCGGCAATCCCGAACTCGTTCAAGAATTTACAAAACGCGCACCTGAAGCGCTCCAGTGGCTTAAAGACTGCGGCGTCGTCTTCCTTCCCGGCGTTTATCAAGTTTACGGCGGCCTTCATCCCCGCGCACACAGTTCAACCAAACCTTTCGGCCTCGGATACATTGAAGCTCTGGAAAACAAATGCAAAGAACTTAATGTACCCATCCTCCTGAATATGAAGGTTGTGCGCCTGGTTCGAGAAGGCAATTTATCCGGCCGTGTCATCGGAGTTGAAGTTCAGACAAAGCGCGGCAGGACTCAATACATCCGCGCACTGAAAGGCGTTGTACTGGCTTCCGGCGGCTTCAGCGCAAATCCTCAGGCTCGAGCCCTTCATGATCCGAGACTCTTTGATCTCCCGACGACAAACCACAAAGGCGCAACCGGCGACCTTATTGCTCCGGCACAAGACATCGGTGCCGAAGTTGTCGGAATGGACTACATCCAGCTGCTTCCGGGCGGCGCCACAACCGGAAGATTTATCGGTATGGTCAGTCCGGTTGAAAGCGTCATCTTTGTGAATAAGAACGGAGACCGCTTCGTCGCAGAAGACAAACGCCGTGACGTCATCGCGGATGCGATCTTAGGATCTCCGACAAAAGTCGTCTTCGGTATTCGAGATGCGGACGGCTACACCGCCATGAACAAGGGCGCAACCAAGGCTTTCAACGGCGCGTTTGAAATCGGCGACGCTTTCAAGGCCGACACTTTAGACGAACTGGCAGCAAAACTTCAGATTCCTGCTGAAAACCTGAAGAAAGCGGTTGAAACTTATAACAAAGCCGTCGACGAAAAGAAAGATCCTCTGGGACGCGATCCGAAGATGCTGATTCATAAGATCGAAAAAGGTCCCTTCTACGCGGGACGTTTAACGATGGCCGTGCACCACACGATGGGCGGCGTCGCAATTAACTCCCACGCTCAGGTTATGGATCGCCGCGGTCAGCCGATCCCGGGTCTTTATGCAGCCGGTGAAGTTTCCGGCGGCGTTCACGGCACGAACCGAGTCGGCGGAAATGCGGTTGCCGAGATCTTCACTATCGGCAAGATGGCCGGAGAAAACGCTGCTAAAAACTAAACGTCTCTGAAATCTATGCATCACTGAGCCGGAAGACATTCATCTTCCGGCTCCCGGAGCGCCATAATGAAAAAACTTTTACTCGCTCTCATCACTTCTGTTTTACCCAACCTTGTTTTTGCTCAAACCCAGTGCGGACAATGCCACTCAACCGCTGTCCCGCTTAGCAGCGAACATCCCAATGTGCAGCAATTGACTGCGACGGATTGTTCCAAATGCCACGCAAACAACGGAAAAGGAATTTTCCAAAAGGTTCATGAAAGCCACAAAGGTAAAGTTCCCTGCAATTCCTGCCACCTCACTAACCAAAATTCCGTGGTTTTACGCCAATTGAGCAGCGGAGAAACGATTTCGGTTTCGAAAGATGATTTTGAGCTTTATTCCGAATTGCTTAGCACTGATGAAGGCAGCGCCTCGAAATTGCATTTGTCTAAAGGTCTAACGTGCGGCAGCTGCCACAAAGAATCCGCCCCTCAGGAAGGCTCGACCGTCGACAATGACAGGTGCCTCTCGTGCCACGGCAGTTATGAAGAGCTTGCAAAGAAAACTCAGAAAGCTGAGAAATCAGACAACCCGCACAGCAGCCATCAAGGGAAGCTTGAATGCAGCCGCTGTCATGCCGGTCATTCGAAAACGAAATCCTATTGTTTAGAGTGTCAAAGCAATTTCAATCAGAAAATGCCGGAAAATTGATTAATTACTTTCAGCAGAAGCTAAATGTAGGAATGAGGATCACTGCAGCAACTGCTATCAATCAAGAAAAAAATGGCAAAGTCCGAATCCAAACTAAAAAGCCGGGGATTCAAACTTTGCCCAAAAGCCTTTGAGAATCATCTCAAAAGCTACCCGAGGATATAGGAAGGATTTGTACCTATCGACCAAGTTGCCGCATTGGCAGCTCATTCTGCAAAAAGCGATAAAACAGGACTCAAAAAAATCGCTTCTGCCTAGAACACCCTATATCCTCCGAGATTCTTTAAGTGATTAAAGAGAGACGATCCCGTCCCCCTATTGATTAAACCAATCCGCAAACAGCAAATCCAAGTGCGACAGAGAAGAAGATCGCTAAAACACCGGGAATAAAGAAGGACCCATTTCCCGATATGTGTTGTACCCGTATCGTCCATCTGGACCGCGCCAAGCAATGTCGGATAAGTCGGAAGAACAAACAGTGCGGAGACGGCTGCAAAGCACGCAACCAGCATGTAGGAGTTATCCGGACTGGCAGCTGTAATACCAAGCGCTGCAACAACCGTTGGAGTGATTGCTTTAGCAGTAGCAGCCTGAGAGTACAGAAGCATAGCGGCCAAGAAAAACACGACGGCAAGCAGAGTCGGATATAGGCTGATTGTCTGGGAAGCAAAGTCTTTAATCTCTTTTGTGTGATCGGAAACAAAAGTATCTCCAAACCAGGCCACGCCGAGCACACAGATACAAGCAACCATACCGGACTTAAATATAGAAGTTCCGGCAGTGTTTCCTAGCTTAACTTTGCAAAGGATCGTGATGAGTGCTCCGACTGCGAGCATTAAGCTCATGATGGCTGCGTCACGAGGAACAATGACCGGTTTAATCAAACCGACAGCCGGAGAAATCGCAGAAGCATAGAAGACAACACAAAGAACACCAGTCAGGAAGATCCAAACAGAAAGTTTTGCTGAAGATGTAATCTTCATATCCTGAAGGCCGACAGGAGGTCTAACTAAACCTTCTTTCAAGCGTTCCTGATAGACCGGATCACTTGAGAGGTCCATCTTAGAAATGTGCGTCATGATGAATGAAGTAATCATGCAGCCTAAGAAGGTCGTTAAGATCCAAATTCCGAGCAGTTCAGGATAACTCCAGCCGAAAGGCTCTAAGACGCCTGTCATTTAAATGACGGCTGCAAATACCGGAGAAGCTGTAATCGCGATCTGAGAAGCGACCACTGCGATAGAAACGGAACCAAAGGACGGATGTTCTCGCCTTTTGCTACTTCAACAATCACAGGAATCATTGAGAAAGCCGTGTGACCGGTACCTGCAAAAATGGTCAGAACGTAAGTAACTATCGGGGCCAGATAGTTAATGTATTTCGGGTTCTTGTAGAGGATTTTCTCGGCGATATAGACAAGATACTGCAAGCCGCCGGCTAGCTGCATCGCAGAAATAGCTGCAATGACAGAAGCAATAATCAGAATAACGTCCCAGGGAATATTGCCTGGCTTCATGCCTAAGCAAAGTCCGAGGACTAATACGCCGGCACCGCCGGCGTAGCCGATACCGATTCCGCCTAAGCGGACACCTATGAAGATCGCGCCAAGGAGGACAACGATCTGAAGAATAACCATGATATCCATAAAATTTCTCTTGTTAACTTGTGCTTGAAATAGACAGAGAATTAAAAAGACTTAGAGCATTAGGAGTAAGCCCTCTGCCGCAGGGGCCCCATGAAGAGCCCCTGCTTTCTCAAGCAACGCGTGGATTGTTAGAAGGCAAGTTTGAATGTGGCGCCGACACCGTTGGACTTGATCTTGCTGCCGTAGGCACCGTAGTAAGAAACACCCAAGGTTGCTCTCTTACCAAGCTGAGCTTCAAGACCTAAACCGACCGCTGCGACCGAAGAGAGTTTTTCACTTTGAATCTTGGCGTTAAGTGCGCCGGATTTAAGTTTTGCCTTACCGCGAGTATCGCCCATGTACTGTGTCCAGTTCACGTCCGCAACGGCCTTAAACTTTGCCGGGCCTACGTCAAACGGTACTTTAACGCGTGCACCGAGATTCGAGGCCGCAAGATTCCGGCTTTCGAACTTGCTGATGACTTTTACTCCATCGAAGTCGCTGCTGAAGTCATCCGCAGACAAATGCATCCAAGCTAAACCGACATACGGTTCAACACTGACAGAACCAAAGTTCAGACCGGTGTATGCAACTTCACCGAAGATCTGAGCTAATTTAGCGTTGTAGCTCGGAGAGGCTCTGAACATCTGATCTTTAAAGAAGGCAGAACTGTTTGTGTCTCGATCCTGATGCGTGTAAGCAAAGCCATAATCCAGGCGAACCGGTTCAAACTTAGACTGTCCGTAGATACCGAAGTGGAGATCTTTCGAATCAATCTTTCCGTCGTGACCGCCTTTGAACTTAGTCTTACCGGCTCCGAAGAAAACACCAACCTTATTATTGACATTGATGTTGGCTTCCAAACCGATCAGTCCGGTATAGAAGTCGGATGTCAATTTAGACGCTCCGGAGCGATCCATCTTGGACCAGTTGCCGACGGTCGATACCCACAGACGGGCCCTGCCTCCGTCGACATCTGCGATACGAGCTGCTCCGTCATTACCCATTGCCTGATCTTTAATTGCGCAAACCAGAGACTGTCCGTTAGCAACTGCCATGGCATTGGCTGTGACGTGAATATCATTGGCTAAAGAACTCAGAGTTTTTCTGACCTGGTCTTTTGTTGCGTCAGCCAAGGCTCCGAGAAGAACAGGATCAGCGGACAAAGCGTTGGCAACAGATACTCCGTTGCTGTTGACGGCATAATCAGCAAGTGTCTTGTCGCTCTTAGAAAGAACGCCGGTAAGCGTATTTCCTTCCAGGGTTACCGTATGATTTACTAACGCGTAGTCCGGTGACACAAGAGCGTTCTCGTTAAAGCCGTTCACGCTGTCAGCTGTGACAGTTCCGACCTGATCTTCACCGTTGTAGGCTTTTTCGAAAGCATTACCGGTTAAAGAAACCACAGTTACGTGTGAACCCGGATTAAACGTTAAGTTGCCGACCTGAACATTCTGGTCTGCAACGATTGCGTATGTACCGCCGTTATTCACAACGATATTGGCTTTTTGCATCGGAGCTCTGGCAACACCGACAAGAGAATTCAGTTCACCTTTTTGCGTGAAATTATCGGTAAAGTTCGATAAGACACCGAAGACGCCGCCGTTAACATTAACGTTTCCGGAGCCGAAGGATTCTGAGAAACCAAACAAACCGCCGTCTTCAACCGTGGTACCTCCGGTATACGAGTTGTTTCCGGTCATAACCAGCGTGCCGGAACCTCGCTTCACCAAAGATCCTTTATAGAGATCGTGGTCGATTCTGTTTTGGATCGCTTGGGCACGGCGTTTGTAATACTCTGCTCTCCAGTGCTCGGCATCCTCTTGGGAAATAATATGGTTCGTCAGATCTGTATCACCATCGCCTACGACAAAACCGTTACCCAGCTCATATTCCCCGCCCGTATCCGTGCCGTTCTTGGTTGCAGCCATCCATGCGTTATCCTCTCTTTCTCGTTGCTTTAACGCCACCTCAGAAATATCATTCGTCCACACATCTAAGGGAGTTGAATTCAGGTTGTAGTCAAATTTACCCAAAAACTGGCCCGGCCCATACATTCCTTTTTCCAGATCCGGGACACCCCATCCCATTGCATCAGAAACTTCTCCCTCAAGCGGAGTCGTCCCATCTTTGTTGCTCCAACCAAGCATATCCGTACCGTCAGGATTCTTATGATTAGCGGTAGTAAACATGACATCGCGGACTTGAGGTGCACTCATACTTTGATAACGCGACATTAAGACACCCATCGCTCCTGCAACATGAGGCGCTGCCATGGAGGTACCACTCGAATATCGATATCCTGCCGGCTCCCCTGTTGTCATGTCTACATTTGTTGAGTAAATATCTCTGCCCGGAGCTGAGACTGTCCACCATTTTCCTAATCCTGCCTCATTGAAAGTGTCATAAAGAGTATAGGTATCAGGATTTCCTGAGGCCCCCGGAACACGACGCAATCCAGCTACTGCTATCCACTGACCTTCAGCTTGAGGATTAAAGTACGGAAATAAAGGCCGATAAAACGGGTTGTTCGAATCTCTATTTCCGGTGGTGAAAATCTGGACTACATTTGTACCCCTAACAGCATCCCAAGCAGCGTCTACAAAACTTTTATCCATGCCTCCATAAGTTTTGTTGTGGTAGAAGAATTCATATTCCGCTTGAGCAACGTTATTGGTCGGAATGTGGCCTGAAAAAGAGAGTCTCAAGTCGCCGTCTTGAGGCGCTTCCGTCGTGCCGGCATTTACCTGATTCATTACGTCTTTGGCTTCAGAGACTGTCGGTAACTGGTTTATCGTTCGCCACTTGTCTGCAGCTGCGTCGTATTGCTGTACTACTGCCACGCGAACATTTGTTCCCCAGGAATTGTTTATCACACCACCCCGCTCAGTTCCGTTGTCGGCGACTAATTTGTCTGCCATGGCTTTCCAGCCTTGGTAGAAATATTTGTAATCCTGAAACGGTCCGTAATTATTACTGTCCGTTGCGCCTGTATTGCCTACAAGAACATCAGATCCCCAAGAAACACCATGCATACCGATGCCATTTCTACTTGCTCCGACAGTGCCTGTCACATGAGTACCATGTCTGTCGTTGACGTCTTTTATCCAATCGCCTGTAACATTAAAGGCCTCTCCCTCACTAAAAGGCGCTCCATTAGAAGAAGTGGGCGTTTCTCCTGGGTAAATCGTGGTTAACACAGCTTGCGGATAACGATTTCCATTCGATCCGTATGTTCCGGACACAACAGTTCCCGTGATACGTCCTCCAGACAAATCCGGATGGGCAAGAAGTGCCCCGGAATCCATGACTCCAACAGTTAATCCTTGACCAAAAAAGCCAAGAGAATAAGCAGAGGAAGACTTCATAGCCTCAAGACCCCAATCTGCCTGATATTCAGGGGTTTCCCAGGAAGACTTATCGCCGACCACACCGGTTTCCACGTAGGCAGCAGAGGCGACACCTCCCATCACAAACAGGGCTGCGGCGACACAAAGACTAACGGAAGATTTTGTGCTTTTGCCGTGAGAAGTTTGAATCTCACTGGTCGTGACAAAAGACTGCCGAACATCGTTCCATATCGTCCTAAATGCTTTATTCATTATTTAATCTCCTTTGATTATCCATAAAAATGGAATTGAGAGAGATAAATAAAAAGCTCCTCATGTCTTTATTTATCTAAGCAAATCTCTCCCTTTTAGTCTTTAGGATTTAAGAAAATTAAACATCGGTAAAAATGCCAACAAAAAAATTGAATTTTGATTATGTTTTATCAATTTAATCAACACGTTTCACTATTTTTATAAATTGTTGATTTATTTTTATTTATTTGAATTTTAAGGATAATTTAATAATAACAATCCATAGTTGTTCAAATAGACAATATCATTAAAAAACAAATAGAACAATTTATTTAGAGCTTTAATTTTATTGATCGAAGTAATAGGATTGAGCTTAGTTTTATTGGACATTACCATTTAGGAGATCTGCAATGATTGACTCTAATTTACCTATTTTTATTTCTGTCGCAGATTTAGGAAGTTTTTCTAGAGCGGGATGTCAATTAAAAAAAAGCCCTCAAACCATTTTTAGACAAATTTCTTCCTTCGAAAATAAAATTGGGATAAAACTTTTTGACAGAAGCCCAGCCGGAATGAAACTTACCCAAGCCGGGCGTTCCTTCTATAAGGACGCAAGGTTTCTTCAGTCCTTCGCTAAAGAAGCCGTAAAGAGAGCGAAAAAAATCGAAAAGAACTCAGAAAATCTTATTCGAGTTGCCTTTTCGCCTTTAACCCCAGTCGCGTTTCTAAAACAAGTTTGGCCAGTAGTTATGAAACAATATCCGAACCTGCGTGTCGAGCTTGTTCCGTTTGAGAATGAAAAGGTCGTTGAGGCAGATATTATCAGCCACTTAGGAAACGAAGGTCTGGTCGATATCATGCTTACGACCTATGACGAGAACTTCTTAATTGAGAAGAAGTGCACCGCACTCAAGTTAACAGACTTATCGCTTTCCATCGCAATGTCATTGAATCACCGATTGGCGAATAAAGACAAATTAACCATCGAAGATATTCGATCCGGAAGAGAATCTCTCTTATTAATGAGCCAAGACCTTGTCAAAGGTTATAACAGCGTCAGGGAGATTTTTCTTAAGGACAACTTAGTGAGAAAGGAATATTTCGACTCGTTAAATATGAAAATATTGAATCGGTGCGCGAGTTCGGGTTCCTTGCTTTTAGCCACTAATGCCTGGACGTTCTCCCATCCGCTTCTCAAGTCTGTTCCTTTAGAAGTCAATGAAACTATTCCTTTCGGCGTTATTCATTCCAAGCATCCTACCGAACAAGTTAGAAAGATCTTGAAGATCATTGAGTTTGTGAACCTGGAACAACAGAATTTTAAACTTTGGTAAACCTTGACTGCGTGCCTATGTCTGCAATCTTTTAACAAATTCCGCGGAATTCCCCGTGCGCTAGCGCGGGGATGGATAGCGGACGGCCGAATGTTAATTCGGCCGTTGATTTTTGATATATCTCTCAATAATGGCGGTTATTGTTCCGTCTCCGACTGAGATTACACAATAATTTTTGTCCAAAAACGCTTGCCCCAAAGCATCCTTCGAATCTGATTGAAGAATTCTTGACGAATTTTCAAAGATGATATGGTTTTTAGTTTGCGCACCAAATTTGATAGACAAATCGTTGGAGGGTAAGAGATCAAAGATGAACGTGATCTTCCTCCCCGGAACATTCCAAAATGTCTGACTCGATCACGCCGGCACACTTCGAAAAAATTCTTTGAGCCTTTCCAGGATCGTTGATGAAATAGCTTTTCGTCGGTAAGCTACTACGAAGATCAAGTGAGCTTTGAGATTGAAAACACAATGAGAACCGGAAGATAACTGCATATGATTCAAAAAGTCGAGCGACACGTTATTCGTAAGAACAATGCTAACTGGCAAGCCTGCCATAGGCTTTGTTCATTGTCGCGCAAGCTCGGCAACTGCGCAGTCTATTTGCTTAGACATAGAGTCTTTGAAAAGGCGCCTGTATTGACACGCAAAGAACTTGATACGGAACTCAGGCATCAATACGGCAGTGACTATCGAGCTATGCCGTCGGCTGCCTCCGCGCAAAGACAAGGACAAGTCATAGCCAAACAGTTCAAAGGCTTTGCCAAGGCGGCTGTTGAATACTCGAAGCACCCTGAGAAGTTTCAAGGAAAACCTCGCTTACCGGGTTATAAGAGAAACTATCGGACATTCTATGTCGGCCGCAACGGCTATCAAATCCGCGATTACCGACTGACGATCACTGGAGGAAAAGATATCGGTTTTTCTGCCATTCGAATAGTTTGCTGCAAACACCAAGAGTTCAACGCCAAAGCGGAGGACGCAGTTACGGGTGACTTGAGAATTATTCCGATGGGAAATACATTCATTGTAGAGCTGACTTATCGTGTCGATAAGGATGAGTGTAAAAATTCAAAAAGCGTCTCTTTGAATCCGAATGAAGCTTTGTGCTGCGATTTAGGCATTGATAATTTTGCAACTTTCGTTCCGACCAAACCCGGGGTAAAGCCGTTTTTGGTCAAAGGCAAAATACTTAAGAGCATCAATCAGCTGTACAACAAACAAGTCGCCGAACTGAAAAGCAAAAAAAACTATGGGCACATCCGAATAAAAGGGGTCAAACGTTATTGGCAGATCCAAGACTTGATGCACAAGGCCAGTCGCCTGGCAGTGAATTTTTGTCTTGCGCATGATTTGGGCCGTATAGTCATCGGAACAAACCGAAACTGGAAACAGAGAGTCAACCTTGGCAAACGCAACAACCAGAATTTTGTGATGCTGCCGCACAATAAGTTTATTGAGATGGTCCGGTACAAGGCTGAAGAATTTGGCATCCAAGTGACAGTGCGTGAGGAGAGTTACACATCTAAAGCCAGTTCAATGGACTTTGATGAAATTCCTGACTTCGATCCAAAGGAAAGAAAACCAGCGATTTTCTTCTCTGGGAAGAGGCTCAAACGCGGCCTCTATCAGTCATCAAAAAGACATTTGATCAATGCCGATATCAACGGCGCAGCAAATATCGGCCGAAAAGAACTCGGGGATGAGTGGCTCAAAAAGCTGCTCGAACTCGATGGGGGCGTCTTTGTGGACACGCCCGCAGTTGTACGAAACCTGCATGAATGTGTAGGTGTTCGTCAGTTGCTAAAAATGGAAGCACGCTCCCATGAAACCGTGCACGTAAGTGCGCGGTAGTTCATCAAATATCCTGATGGCAAGGTTTTTGAAGCAGTTGTTCTTCAAGATAATAGTCAAGGACCAATTCATCCGGAATTATCAAAGTTTTTCAAGAAATATGCCGCAATTCATAGTAAGGACATCCGTGATACCGGAGCGAGGCCTACTTTCTTGATGACTTGGGCATACGCTGATAAACCGGAAATGACCAAACAGTTAGCCGACGCTACTATTGCAGTTGCCAACGAAAACAACGCATTAGTAATTCCGGTTGGCCTCGCTTTTGCCAACGCACTAAAGCAAAGACCAGATTTAAAGTTGACGGTAGCGGATAATCGCCACCCAACATCGGCCGGTACATATCTTGAAGCTGCAACGATTCTGGCGGCCTTGACGAAAAAATCACCAGAAGGCGCCTCTTATTTAGGAGGATGCGAAAAACCTTTAACCGAAAAAGACGCTGCTTTTCTGCAAAAAGTAGCCTGGGACACAGTCAAAAACTTCTATGGATGGAAATAACATAGAAGTGTAATTCAGTGACAGTCCTGTGTTTTAGACACAAGGAAGTTCACTTAGGTCAAAGAGGAGATGCGTTAAGAATGTTTTAGCCGTCTCCTTTTTCTTACGGCGTTGGATTGCCCTTCTTAACTTCATAAGATCTACCAAACAGCTAACGGTATGGCTTTTGCTGTCCAGGCAATTTGAGCAAAGTTTGCCGGCTAAACCCGGTTCATTCTCCGACAAGTTGGTTTCTCCAACGTCGAACACAAAAAAAGGCAAAGGTATTGAAGCCTAAGGCTTCTCCCCCTTTGCCCAAGGCCTCGAAATCTCGAGGCATACAGGAGAATATTCGAACCTAATTAAATTGTTTTATCTACGAATTTTCGGTAGGCACTCACACAACAATAGGCGATTATCAGAAGTGCCATCGTCAGTATGTAGAGAACGATGCCTGCCTTAAAAATCCACAGAAAGATTGCGGTCATGATGATAAGAATGTATTTTTAGTTAGATGAATCCGCAAACCACAAATCCTAGAGCCACCGAGATGAAAACCGCCAAAACTCCGGGTACAAAGAATGAATGGTTGAAGATCCACTTACCGATGCGAGTTGTTCCCGTGTCGTCCATTTGAATCGCTCCGAGTACGGTCGGATAGGTCGGCAGCACAAAAATCCCTGAAACTGCCGCGAAACAAGCAACCAGCATGTATGAATTATCCGGATTGGCTGCCGTAATGCCGAGAGCGGCAATAACCGTAGGAGTAATTCCTTTTGCTGTGGCCGCCTGAGAGTACAGAAGCATCGAAGCCAGGAAAAACACAATCGCAAGAAGCGCCGGATATTGGCTAATCGTTTGCGAAGCAAAATCCTTAATCTCTTTGGTATGACCGGAGACAAACGTGTCACCTAGCCAGGCAACCCCCAAAACACAGATACACGCTACCATCCCGGATTTGAAGACAGAGGTTCCTGCCACATCACCAAGCTTGATTTTGCAAAAGATAGTGATGAGCGCACCCACTGCCAGCATCAAACTAATGATCGCTGCGTCACGGGGAACAACAACAGGTTTAATAAGACCAACTGCCGGCGAAATAGCAGATGCGTAAGCAACTACACATAAAACGCCTGCCAGGAAGATCCAAACAGAAAGTTTTGCTGTCGGAGTAATAACCATTTCCTGGAGACCTACCGGCGGTTTAACCAAGCCTTCTTTCAAGCGTTCCTGATAAATAGGATCCTCAGATAGGTCCAGTTTGGAAATGTGCGTCATGATAAACGCAGTCAGCATGCAGCCTGCGAAAGTAGTAAGAAGCCAAATTCCAAGCAGCGTCGGATAACTCCAGCCAAAGGGTTCCAAAGCGCCCGTCATGAATATAGCAGCAGCGGAAACCGGAGAAGCTGTAATAGCGATCTGGGAGGAAACGACTGACATCGAAAGCGGAACGGAGGGGCGGATGTTTTCCCCCTTAGCCACTTCGACAATGACAGGAATCATCGAAAATGCGGTATGGCCCGTACCGGCAAAGATCGTTAAAACATATGTCACGATCGGCGCCAGATAGTTGATGTACTTCGGATTCTTGTAGAGAATCTTTTCCGCGATATAAACAAGATACTGAAGACCACCGGCGAGCTGCATTGCGGAAATAGCCGCGATTACAGAGCCGATGATCATGATCACGTCCCAAGGAATATTGCCCGGTTTCATCCCAAGACAAAGTCCCAGCACCAATACACCCGCACCGCCTGCATATCCGATGCCGATGCCGCCAAGACGAACACCGATATAAATTGCTCCTAACAGAACAACGATCTGAAGAATAATCATGATATCCATAATTTTTCCTTCCACTAAATTTATTAAGACAAAAAAGGGAAGCGGCAGAGGGCCAAGGGGAAATCGCCCTCTGCCAAGGGGCCAATTCAAACCAGGGCCCCTTCCTCCAAGATAAAACTTTCTTTAGAAAGCAAATTTGAATGTGGCGCCAACGCCGTTGGATTTGATCTTGCTCCCGTAGGCACCGTAATAGGAAACTCCCAGAGAAGCTCTTTTCGCCAATTGAGCTTCAAGACCGAGTCCGACTGCTGCAACAGAGGACAACTTGTCACTTTGAATCTTGGCACCGACTCCGCTGCCGATCTTGAGGGTAGATTTACCGCGAGTATCACCCATAAACTGAGTCCAGTTCACATCCGCAACCGCCTTGAATTTAGCTGCTCCAACTTCGAACGGAACTTTCACACGCGTACCGACATTCGTAACCGCCAGATTCTGACTGTCAAACTTAGTCTTCACATTCTGACCGGCATACGTATCTGAGAAATCGTCGGCAGACAAAAGCATCCAAGCCAATCCGACATAGGGCTCAATATTTACCGTGCCGAGATTCAGACCGGTATATGCTGCTTCTCCAAAGACCTGAGCGAGTTTGGCGTTATAGCTGGCCGAAGAACCGAAGCCTTGACTCTTATTGAACAGCGCTCGATTGGAATCTCGGTCCTGATGGGTATAAGCAAAACCGTAACTTAAGCGTACCGGATCCAAATTCGACTGGCCATAAATACCGAAATGGAAATCCTTGGAATCAATCTTGCCGTCATGGCCGCCTTTAAACTTGGTCTTACCTGCGCCGAAGAATATGCCAACCTTATTGCTGACATTGATATCTGCCTCAAGACCAATCAAGCCGGTATAAAAATCTGACTTCAGCTTGGATGCTCCGTCACGGTCCATTTTCGACCAGTTACCAATTGTGGACATCCACAATCGAGCCCGACCGCCGTCAACTTCCGCAACTCGAGCCGATCCGTCGATCCCGATTGCCTGATCTTTAATTTCTCTCACTAAAGACTGGCCGTTTGCAATCGTCATCGCATTGGCTGTCACATGAATATCATTGGCAAGAGAAGCAATCGTTTTTCTTGCCTCAGATTTTGTCGAATCCGCCAGCCCTCCTAAAAGATTGCTGTCGGCCATTAGAGCGTTGGCCACCGCAACCCCGTTAGATGTCAAAGCATAATCGGCGAGCGTTTTATCACTTTTGGTCAGGATACCGGTTAAAGTGTTTCCCTCCAGTGTCACTTTATGATCCACTAAGGCGTAGTCGGGCGTAACAACAGCATTTTGGTTAAAGCCTTCAATTTTATCGGCTGTCACAGTTCCGACTTGATCGATGCCGTCGTAAGCTTTTTCGAAAGCATCATTTGTTAACGATGTGACCGTAACCAGCGATCCGGGATTAAACGTCAAATTTCCGACTTGAACGTCCTGATCAGCAACAATTGCATAGGTGCCCCCGTTGTTCACCACTATATTGGCCTTCTGTATCGGAGCTCTAGCAATGCCGACGAGCGAATTGAGCTGACCTTTTTGAGTGAAATTGTCATTGAAACTCGACAAAACACCAAACACTCCGCCGTTAACGTTCACATTTCCCGAACCAAAAGATTCCGAGAAACCATACAGAGCACCATCTTCGACTGTGGTTCCTCCGGAGTATGTATTGTTACCGGTCATGATTAACATACCGGAACCGCGTTTCACTAAAGAGCCTTGATAGAGGTTATTGTCGATCTTGTTCTGGATTGCCTGTGCACGCTTCAGAAAATACGCAGACCTCCATTTTTGAGCATCGTCCTCTGAAATTACATGATTCGTAGCATCACTGTCGCCATCAACCACGACGAAATCATTCCCAAGCTCGTAACTTCCGCCCGTTGATGCATCTGTTCCGTTTTTGGTTTTTGCCATCCATTCCAGATCTTCTCGCTCACGTTGTTTCAGAGCGACTTCAGAGATGTCATTAGTCCAAACATCTAACGGAGCAAGATTCATGTTGTAATCAAATTTGCCCAACAACTGACCCGGACCATACATCCCTTTATTCAAATCAGGAACGCCCCAACCCATTCGGTTTGAAACCTCTCCTTCAGGCACTGCCCAAGTCCGAACAACTGCTCCGGATGCATCCACTTCAACATTTTCCCAACCAACCATATCGGTTCCGTCGGGATTCTTATGATTGGCAGTTGTAAACATCACTTCTCGGACCTGAGGGGCTGTCATGCTTTGATACCGGGACATCAAAACACCCATTGCTCCGGTCACGTGAGGCGCGGCCATGGAAGTTCCGCCCCAAGTTTGGTAACTCGGAGAACCTAGGTCTCCTACCGGATCGCCGTTCGAATCTGTTCCGGTATTAGGCTCAACATAACTGCCGTCAACAACCGCAGATGAATAAATACGGGATCCGGGGGCTGCAACCGTCCAATATTTTCCTAATCCGGCTTCATTAAATGATGAAATCAATTCATACCGGTCGCCTCTTTTCATCAGTCCTGCAACCGCAACCCAATTATTTTCCGCTTCCGGGTTAAAGTAAGGATAAAGAGGACGATAGAAAGGGTTGTGCATGTCGCGATTTCCGGTTGTGAACACCTGAACGACATTTGTTCCTTTCACTGCATCCCAAGCCGCATCAACGAAACTCTTTATTCCCTTTGCGCCGTAGATTTTGTTGTGCAGGAAATATTCATACTCGGCCTGGGCAACCGTATTCGTCGGGATATGAGCCAAACGAGGTCCGATTCTGAAATTAACGCCGTCGACTTTATTCAAATCGGATACCTTCAAATTCCCTGCGTCCGTCCAATTCCCGCCAATCATCTGCTGCAATCGGTATACGCGGATATTTGTTCCGAAAGAATTGTTTATAACGCCGCCTCTGCCCTTACCGTTATCTTTGACGAGCGCATCAGCCAAAGTTTTCCAACCGTTGTAGAAAAAACCATAGTCAAGGAAAGGACCGTAATTGCTGTCATCGGAACCTCCTGTGTTTGCGCTATAACTTGTAGAATTCCAAGCTACGCCGTGATGATTGGCTCCGTCACGATTCGCAGCAATTGTTCCTAAAACGTGAGTTCCATGGGAATCATTTACGCCAAGAATCCATTTCCCCGTCGTATCAAATGATTCATCTTTCGTGTAAGCGCCATCAAACACAGCCCCTTGCGGGTAACGATTTCCGGTCGATGTATATTTTCCCTGCTGTGTGATATAGCGGAACCGCTCTCCATCAAGCTCAGGATGAGTATAGAGAAGCGCTCCAGAGTCCATCATGCCTAAAGCTGTCTTTTGACCGTTATAGCCAAGAGAGTAAGCTGCAGATGCGTTCATAGCCTCAAGCCCCCAATCTTTCTGATATTCGGGGGTTTCCCATGACGATGTACTTCCGATTACGCCAGGTTCAACATATGCTGCTGAAGCGACTCCGCTCAACGTAAAGAGCGCCGTCGCAATGCAAAGACTAAGAGAAGATTTCGTTCTTTTGCCGTGGGATGTTTGAATCTCACTGGTCGTGACAAAAGACTGTCGAACATCGTTCCAAATAGTCCTAAATGCTTTATTCATTAATTATCTCCTTTTAGATCCATAAGAATGGAATTAAGGGACATGTATAAAAATAGCTCCTCATATTTTTAAATACACAAGCAATTCCCTCTTTTATAGTTTTCAATACTTTTAAATAAAAGACATCAGGACTAATTCTTATAAATTTACTTATTTTCTTTCATATTTAACCAATTTAAGCAAAACGTATGAGCAAGATTAATTAAACGAGCTTCAATTTATCAAAACAAATGTGACAATTAAATTTTTACGCTGTTTATGAAGTTATTGCTTATTCTTACAACAATTTCATAACAAAGAAACAAGTAGAAATAATTAGATTATGACTTTTAGATAGCTAACTAATTACCAGAACGATACCAATAAAAATATAGTAAATATATTTTTTAATAATTAAGTTAAATTAATATTTGTTTTTTAATGCACACTGATTTTTAAGTAACAAAAGTAACTCAAAAAAGCAAATCAAATAATCTTCGTTCCAGAAGCAGTGCTAGGATGCGCGTGCAATGATATCGGCAATAATTGGTAGATAACTATAGGTATAAAAAGACTTTTTCTTATCAATCAACTGTCCCGGTCAGTGAGGCACACATAAGAGGTGTTTTTTTCGAAACCGCGCTTAAAGAATCCTCTGGGGGCACTATATTTTATATTGTCTCTATTTGATACTAGATAATCTTAGATCATAAAAATAAATATAAATATAAAATTCAAATAGCACGCTATATAAATAATAACTCTCTGCAACTCGAAGTTTTTATTAACACAAAAACGTTAGATAAAACTCACCAAAAGAACAAGAGATAGTTGCTATTTAGACATCCTTTTTTTACTAAAAATTTTGATGTATGAAACAAGAATAGTTTTAACTTTTATACAACTAATAGATTTATTTATTATTCATCAAACACTTATCAATGATGCCTACTTAATCTAATTTAACAATTAAGCGGAAAATATTTTTTTTATTTATAGAATTTTACGTTCTTCATATTTATTTTTTTTTATTTAATTATGAATAACATGAAAGTTCTGCATAACGGATCGGGTTTAGACAAACTCATAAAAAACAGCCCCCTGTCTGCAAAAGCTCCTTTTATTAGGAAACACTCTGCCCTTGCAGTGGCTGCTTGTTTGATTTTTCCTCTTAATGATGCGATAGCGAACATTGAAGGATATAACTTTCCCTTCTCAGAGGCTTATTTAGTCTTCGTTGATAACGAACAAGATGTCACATCTAACTCAAATGATCCGAATTATGTTTCTAGCAGAGAAAACCGCCCCTTATTTTTTTGGGCAAAAAACGGCTCCTATACTCTAGAAACAAGGGCGGTGGCAGTTTACTCGCCGTCTTATTTTCAAGCAGGCGGCGAAACGACGTTTACTCCACTCCCAACCAATACTGTGCAACAAGGTCAACCAGCTTCTTTAAATTTACCCCCAATAGCTCTTGGGCAATCTTATACAGACGAAAGAGAACCCAATCTCTTCATTAACGTCATTGGCTCTAGAGACGGTGATGTTTCATTTAATGCAAAGGCCATAAATGCTTATAGCGGTCAAACTGATTACATCAGTTTTTATGTGGATGGTGGAAACCTAAATAACAACAATCAAACACAGTTAAATGTGGCAAGCAGTTTCAACATTATTGATTCGAATGTGCAGGCCTCCCTCGTTGTAAAAAACTCAGCCTCTTTCAGCGTTGGAGCGGGTACTACCTCTAACAGTACTGCTCAATTAAATTTTTCCAAGGAAAATGATCGTTTCTTAATTGAAAATGCTAGAGATGTTTCTTTTGCAGGAAATCTTAACTTTACTAACAAAGTCAAGAACCTAGCTGTTACGGGAGAGATTTCTGACCAAGCGCTTATCCGGAATTCTAACTTCTCAGTCAGCAAAACTTTCCTATTCGGCGGTTCAGTGTACGGAGACGTGAAGGGTACCGATAATGCATTCTTACAGATTATTAACGATGAAGGAATCAATGCTGAATTCAATGTCGGATCCCTCATCATTCAAGCGCCTGATACCGGAAATAAAACATCTTTCCTTGTAGGCCATGGGGCAAACGTCAAAACCTCATCGCCTGTTATTGTTCAAGCCCAAAAAGAAGGAGCAACAGCACAATTACTTCTTGGCGACACCAGCTCTAACGAAGCGTTTTATAACTTAAACACTCCGGAAGTTCAATTAAAAGGTCCGGGTGATGCCAAAGTTGTTTTTAATAACGGACATACCGGAGATTCGGCACAAGAACTTCGTATTCCAATTGTAGGAAGCGGAAGCGTTGAGATTCAAAGCGGAAGAACCTTATTTACCGTTCCGACCAGTTATGACGGTCAAACACTTATTGCCGAGCAAGGAACCTTAATTCTTCCCACACTGAGTTCCGTTGGACAAAGCAACATCGTCGATAACGGAGAGCTCGTTTATACAGGAGTGAAAGGCACTTTGCAGGATAAAATCAGCGGGACAGGCGCAGTCAGTTTTGATAAAAATGCACATATCGCTATTCAAAATGACACCGAATGGACCGGTCCTACAAATTTAAGAGATGCTATCGTCACTCTCGGAACATCTGAAAAGCCTGTGCTGATGAATAGCTCGTCCGTCAATATTTCTTCCGAATCTACTTTGAGCGGTTTTGGCACAATTAAAGGAAGCTTGAATAATGAGGGTACCTTTGGTATCGGGGATACAGACTCCTCAGCACCAACTGAATTTAGAGTCGGGAAAGATTTGAGCAACTCCGGGCAGATCGTACTCGGAAATGGTAAAACCGCTGGAAACAAGCTTATCGTTGCAGGAAATTATTCCGGAGATAACGGACAAATCTTGTTTAACACTGTATTAGGGGGAGACGATTCGTTAACCGACATGATGATCGTCGAGGGCGACACTTCAGGCAGAACGATCGTCCACGTTAACAACCTTGGCGGAACCGGAGCAAAAACTCTCAATGGAATTAAGCTTATCGATGTTTCAGGGAAATCCGATGGCAATTTCGTTCAAAGCAGCCGACTTGTCGCCGGAGCCTATGACTATGAACTGAAAAGAGGGACCGGCAGCGACAATCGAAATTGGTACCTCATCAGCGATCTGAGCAACAAAACTAATCCTGACACGCCCAATAACGGCAACAATGGCGGTAACGACGGTAACGGCGGTAACGGCGGCAACGGCGGTAACGGAGACAACGGAAAAGTCATCCCAATCGTAAGACCTGAAGCCGGTGCCTATATCGGAAATGAAGCTATCGTTCATTCCCTTTTCACAAATCGCCTACAAGACAGGATCGGTGACCTGTGGTTTACAGATCCACATTCCGATAATAACGAAACAAGAAACTTTTGGATGAGAATGCAGGGAGGATATACCTCCTGGAAAGAGAGCAGCGGACAAATCAAAAACCGCACACTTACTGCCGCTACACAGCTTGGAACGGAGCTGGTCTCGTTTTCTTCCAACGGCATCAACCGATTCCAATTCGGATGGATGGGTGGTTATGGCCACGGAAGAACCAAATCCCATAATCCTTATTCAGGATACCGCGCGCTCGGCAGCGTAGACGGCCTGAATTTTGGTTTAACCGGTACCTGGTTCCAGAATGGAACAGGACGTGAAGGCGCATACGTTGACACCTGGCTTACCTACGGCTGGTTCAAAAACAGAGTTAAAAGCTCAGGCGTTGAATCCTATCATTCAAAAGGCCTAACGGGATCTCTTGAGACGGGCTATACCCTGAAGGTCTCAGAATTTGATACCTCTGAAGGACGCCAAGTCGGAATTTATTTCCAGCCGCAAGCTCAGGTAATTTGGTCGGGTATTAAAACTGATACCTTCACTGAGTCCAATGGCACACGCATTAAAGCTGTCGGAAAAAATAATGTGACGACAAGGCTTGGTGCAAGAACGATCTTCCATCTGAAGAACCAAGCTAATCCTAACTATGAGGGAGCACAGGTGTTTATTGAGGGCAATTGGATTCACAATACAAAAGATTACGGGGTCACAATGAATGGGGTTAATCTCAAACAAAAAGGCGCCCGCAACCTAGGTGAATTTAAAACCGGCTTAGACAGTCGAATTAATCCTAACTTACATTTGTGGGCAAACACTGCCGTTCGCGCCGGTTCATACCATTACCGTGATTTAAGCTTTATGGCCGGATTAAAGTACAGCTTTTAAAGCGAACCTCTAACATGGCTTAATTAGTCGAACATCTCGGAGGGCGCCCTCGCCCATCCGAGATGGATGCTTTTTTGAGATTAACTCCATCGCTAAGTCAAAGCATCTTTATTATTTCAGTGAGCACATGGAGTTTCCTAAGAACCTAACTTTTAGTGTCACCTATTCTTTTAGACAAGAGGATTTTTCGTCCCGTATTTTGCAGAAAAAATAAATACCCAGATCATCGATCTTAACTTTCAAACTTACAGCAGAAGAATCCTTGAATATCCACTCAACTGAACCACCTTCCCTTTGAGAATATTTCATCCTATTGTGAGTAGCTCATTCTCCAGCATCGATCAATCTAATGTGCATCTTTTTTATTTCTGCAACTAAATTTTGTTCTTTAATCGCTCGACACAAAACCACTCTTTATCTAATTTAATGATGCCTGATTTCGGATGTGAAATTCCCTCTTCAGGCAAGTTAAAACGACTTATCAAATTACTTTTAATCGTTCTTTATGTCTCAAAAGTCAAAGAATTGTGTTTTTAGTTATTAGAGAGGTTATATGACTCATCCAGCTAATTTTGGGGACGTGTGCCACGCACTTATCCTGTCGAGGTGCTCACTTATGAAGCATTGTTCTCAGAATATCAATTACTAATTGAAAGTTATTTGAAAGCTCGTGAAGTCGAACATAACCGATTCTGAACGCGACTAAGTTGTTATTAACTAAATCTCTTTTTTATCAATTTGAGGAGGTAAGTATGAACAAACCATACGTTCGATTAGATAAAAATAATGCAGCTATGCTGCTCGTGGACCATCAGACCGGACTCTTATCATTGGTTCGAGATATCGATCCGGATAAATTTAAAAACAACGTGCTGGCAACGGCCGATTTTGCGAAATACTTCAATCTTCCAACCATCTTAACCACTTCTTTTGAAACCGGCCCAAACGGTCCGCTGGTGCCGGAACTGAAAGAAATGTTCCCGGATACGCCTTATATTGCGCGTCCCGGCAATATCAATGCTTGGGATAACGAAGATTTCGTTAAAGCCGTTAAAGCAACCGGCAAAAAGCAGCTGATTATTGCTGGAGTAGTCACTGAAGTTTGCGTGGCTTTCCCTGCTCTTTCCGCAATTGAAGAAGGATACGATGTGTTTGTTATTACAGACGCATCCGGAACCTTTAACGAAATAACCCGTGATGCAGCTTGGCGCCGCATGGAAGCTGCCGGCGTACAACTGATGACCTGGTTTGGCGCAGCCTGCGAACTTCACAGAGACTGGCGAAATGATATTGAAGGCTTAGGTAAATTGTTCTCTAACCACATTCCTGATTATCGGAACTTGATAACTAGCTACAACACGCTTAAAAACGGTTAACAAATTCTGAGGCGGGACTCAATCTCGCCTTGTGAAGGATCCAGGGCTTTCGACAATTCTTCAAAACTAAAGCTTCGGAGGATTTCCTAGCTTCCTGAACTGGGTTGCCCCTTCACTAACCTCACTCCGTCCCCGTGCTTACGCACGGGGAACTTCAAGCAATTTGTTAAAAACTGTATTTCATGCCGGCCATAAAGGTTAAATCCCGATAACTACCAGAGCCGGCACGAGCCACTGCATTCGTCCAAAGATGCAATTGAGAAGTTGCTCTCCGCTACTTTAAATCTACAAAAATCTATAAGTCGGACTGCTTTCAAGGAGCTTTACTCTTCATAATCATTAACCAGAAATTGAGCAGATTAAAATACAGTTCTCGTATTCTGTTTCGGGGTTAAATCTATTTGTTTTATCAAATAAGTCTTTCGTCCTAAGTATCGAACCCTAACTAATTTAATTATCAATACAAATCATATAGTTATAAATTAGTCCAATTTATCATCTAAACTTTTTGACGTATTTCTTAGTCCACTATCCCCCTCTAGAATGACTTTTGATCTCTTGAAATAACCTTGTTAACAAAAGGGGGGCCTTATGAATACTTCTTCCCGTCGATTATTTTTGAAAACGTCTGTCGCAGGGGCTGTATTTTCGTCATCCGGTATCTTAGCCGCGACAGTATCCGCTCAGACTAAAAAATGGGATGAAACCTTTGATGTGATTGTGGTTGGTTCAGGCTTCGCCGGCCTCGCTGCGGCGATTGAAGCTAAAAAAGCAGGAGCAAACGTCATCGTGTTAGAAAAAATGCCAACCGCCGGCGGAAACTCAATCATTAACGGAGGAATTCTTACAGCCACCGGCTGTCCGCAGCAAAAGAAACACAACATTGAAGATTCAAAGGAGCTCCTTGAGAAAGATATTCTCGTGGCCGGCAACTATATGAATGATGTGAAGAAAGTTCACCAGATGGTTGATCGTGTCCTTTCCACTTATGAGTGGACCGTCAATGAATTAGGTGTCGAATACTTGCCTGATGCGATCGGTCAGGAAGGCGGCCACTCAGTTCCGCGCTATGTGACTACAAAAATTGGCTCAGGCGCAGGAATCGTCAACAAACAGTTAGATAAATGTCTTGAACTTAGCATCCCGATTCGTCTAAGAACGTATGTTGACAAGATCATCCGAACAGCAAACGGTGTAGAAGGCGTCGAAGTCTTTGAAGGATACCGTTTTCCTAAGGCTGGAAGCGGGCGACACAAATCCCTGAAGGCCAATAAAGGTGTAATTCTCTGTTATGGTGGTTTCTCAGCTGATGTTCCTTACAGAACAATTCAGGATCCGAAACTTAATGCTACCTTAGATACCACTAATCAGCCGGGAGCAACCTCCGAACTTTGGAGAGAAACCTCCAGCATCGGGTGCCTGCAAGCCCAAAACGATTGGATTCAGTGCGGTCCGTGGGGAAATCCTCATGAAAAAGGCATGGGCATCGGCTGGCAATTCAATCAAACAGCAGCGGCAGAATACGGACTATGGGCCAATAGCGCCGGCAAACGATTTGTGAATGAATTGGCAAATAGAAAAGTAAGAGCGGACGCGATTATGGTCGAACAGGCCAACGGGCGTAAATGCTTCGCAATTGCCGATGCAAACGGTGTAAAACCTTTTGAGACACAGCGCCCGGGAATGCTAAATAAACATCTCGAACGGAATTTGATCTTCAAATATGACACGTTAGATGAATTGGCAAAAGCACAAGGAATTGACGCCGAGCAGTTGAAACAGACGGTTGAAGAGTTCAACGGATATGTAAAAAACAAAAAGGATCCTGTCTTAGGCCGTTATATCAATAACGAGCAATTGCCTGTTGAAACTGCGCCCTTCTATGTCGGCGAGCTTCAGCCTAAAGTTCACCACACCATGGGTGGTCTGATTACAGACGATAAATGCATGGTGCTTGACGTGAAAACAGATAAACCTATCAAGGGCTTATACGCGGCCGGGGAGGCGACGGGACATGTACACGGGGCAGTCCGATTAGGCTCAGTCGCTATCCTCGATTGTTTAGTCTTCGGACGAATGGCCGGCGAAAACTGCGCCAAATCCTAAAGAACGATATTCTCGCTTGAGGAATTAGCCGAAGAATGGTCGATCAGAAGAAAATCTTTTTGGTCGACCTTCTGTTGGAGGGATTATGAAAAGACTCCTGCTCAGCTCCTTTCTTTTATCCGTAGCCCTTTTTTACTTTGATGCTTCTTTTGCTCAGGAGAGTGCTCCGCTCGGCGCAGATCGCCACGGAGTTAAAAATGTGACTTGTAAGGAATGCCATGGTGAGAGAAATGAAATTACTGCCCCGGACATTAACCAATGCTCGAAATGCCATGCTCCCGATGAAATTGAAAAGAAGACTCAAGGAATAAAACCTCAGAATCCACATGTATCGCCCCATTACGGCAACAAATTAGAGTGCACGCTTTGTCATCTGCAGCATGCCGCTCCGGAAAATTATTGCGCACAGTGCCACAGTTTTGATTTCAAGGTTAAATAACCGGATTTGATCGGCGCACTCCTTATTAGACAGTAATTACCTTTTGAAAGAGGTGCCGATTAAGGCACCTCTCTTAAAGAAAGTTATTAAGATTATCTAGGAACTGCGTTTTTTCATAACTCCGGAATAGGTTATTTCCTCGATAAACGCTATCAATTATTTTAAAAACTTCCAATGGTGTGCGAGCCTGCAATTTTCGGTATATAGATGAGCGGTGAACTTTGACCGTTTTTTCTGCTATGCCCAGTTCCTCTGCTATTTCCTTATTATTCAGACCCTTCGTTATAAGGCGTACGATGTCGAGTTCCCGACCGGTCAAAGTGAGGAGAAGTTCTCTATTTTTCTTGACGTTTTTGAGGGTAGAGCGAAACTGCCAATCTTCATTCACAGCAGCTTCGACGCTTTCAAGAAGTCTTTCATCATTAATCGGTTTTATTAAAAAATCGTATGCGCCTTCTCTTAAGGCCATAACCGCTGTCCCGACATCCGCATAGGCGCTAATATAAATAAGCGGCATCGGGCACTCACTTTTCTTTAACCTAATTTGCAGCTCAAATCCAGATGTTTCCCTCACTTGAATGTTTGAAATGAGGCAGCCGGGTATCATCGGATTATCATTTTCAAAAAAATCTTTAATGGAAAAATAAAGACGCACCTTCCACCCTTCCTGTTCAAGAAGGAATTTCAAAGAGTTTCTCGCACTCTCTTCTTCGTCTATGACACGAATCAGAGCCATTGGATTAGAACTCATTTTTACCTCTTCAGCCAATTAGGAAAGGATTAACTGGAAAACAGTTCTCACTCAGATGCAATAAGTAATCGCAAGCTAGAGACCGCTGCCGCCTTAGCCAGCCTTGTTAACAATAGAAAGATTCCAACAAGGCTTCAAGCCGACGAAAGCAGTCTTACAAAAAACTTAGATACATTTTTCTTAGCTATCCTTATATTTTAGAAGTAAAACTTTCAAAGTGCACGCTAATCTTTGGTAACGGGACAAACTCAAGTTGTGATAACCGATAATACAAAACAAGCACCTCAGGACCAGTCAATCGGGCTCCAATCGAGGCCTATTGAACGCGAAGGACAAAGAGTGAGGCTCTAGGGTTGAAGAAAATCTTTGCGATTTATCGGGAGATGATCGATGGTCGTCATCGAAGATGAATAAAGCTGTATTTTGGCGGTAGGACCTTATCCGCATCAGCGAAGCAATAACAAGACCCAAGCAGGTAAATCAAGAAAGGCGTCCAAATCTTACTTAATAAACCCGCCCTTTGTCCCCAGTAAATCTAGACTACCCGCTAACTTGGATAAGGCGGTTTCAGTATATTCATTTTGGAGTTAACGTGTTCAGCGAAAACAACAACTCCTACTTGAGCATACCCATTGCTCAAATGAGAGATTTGAAAACTTTTAAGACAGAGTGTTATTTTTCAAATGCAGTCCACTGAGTTTTTTAATTTAACGCATATTGAATCTGGAAGCCATAAAAAACATATACCTAGCTTGAAGATTAATAGAATCATTTAGTATGCGTAGTCCTTCCTCTTCTCATTACCATTTATCAATGAATTGCCTAGCTGGTCAACAGAAGCAACTCTATCATCAGCCGGTAAAACAGTTAAATTTTACATCTCTAAAACAAAGAGTTATCACTTATTTATACTTTTTATCTCTTTTTTAGTTTACTTTACCAGAATTAATTCAAATTTAAATACTGAATCTTCAATTCATGTAATCCAAAGATATAAATAGAAAACACGATTTATCTTCAACAGTAGCCATATCTAAATTTCATTTTTCAATAGAATATAAAATATTAAAAAATATTTTTCAATTTAAAGCTAACTCACTATTTATTGTAAAAGGAATTAAGACCCATATAGAGACATCTAAACAATTTGACCAACCTAGATTCATATTATTTTTATAAAAATATTTGTTTTAACGAGCCGTTATAAGATTTCAATCTTAATTTGAAGTTATTTACTATATGATTTAATAAACTTTGCACAACTCATAAAATCAACCAAATTAGAAAAAAAATATGCATATATAAAAATATTTACCTACATTTATCTAAGTTAAAACTGTTATAGGGATTTGTTCTCACTCTAATATTATATAAACTATTTGCTTATAAATTAAAATACAATACAAATTTACAAGTTAATTAAAATATAATAATTTATCCTAAATAATTTTAATTCACATCCAATAGTTTAAATAATATTTAATAAACCATCTATTTTTAGATATTAAACTATTTAAGATAATATTCATATTAGATAAACAGAAATAAATAAAAACAACCAAAATAAAAAAGCCATTGTTACAGCAGGAAATATCTGTTTAATTAAATTCAAAACTGAACATTTAAAAAAAATCAGCACACACAACCAGACACAAATGCGAAGGAGTCAAATATTGAACATAGAATCCGAGTGCCAGCAACCAGCAAACTAAAATAGATTCTTCACCAGAGATCACACTCACTAGTGGCATAATTATCGCAACATATGCTTGGCTTATCCCTGTAATATAAGCTAGTAAAATGGTGATTAAGGAAAATGCCAGCCACAAGGGAGTACCACTGTTGCAAATAAAATCGGTGAGAATCTGACTAATGCCCAATGAATTTACTACGGAAGCAAAAATTAAAATAAAAGCGACTTCAGAAAAAAGAAATATATTATCTTTCGTTGGTATTAGTGCAAACAAAACTTTTGCAGGAGATGAGATAATTAAAGTAAGATTAACGATGATCAACCAGAGGTAAATCTTATAATCAAGAAAAAAGAATACTAAAGTTTCAATTGTAATCAGCACAAGAAGACAGATCGTTTTAGGAGAAAACTTAATTCTGGCAACATTCCTCACTTCTTCATTCTCGTCTCTTTTTGGAATTAAGAAGTACCAGCCTGATATAAAGGTAAGCACTGACAGAGGAAGCAAATTTAGCGCGAGGAACCATAATGAAGTATTTGTAATCGAACAAGCTAAAACAGTCCCGGCAATTAATGGATTGCTGTATACATGAAAATGTCTAAAAAAATAATTAATTGCGGCTAACCTACAACCTGAAAGCTTTTTCCTAGCAGAAACAGGAAAAATAGAGCAAGCAAAATGAGCGCCTCCAACCGAGGGAATTAGACCTATTAAACCGGGAATAGCAGCATAGGAGAGACGATTTAGATTCCTAGTCTCCAAATAATCTTCTATCCAATGAATAAAACCGAATTTATCTAGCGTTCTTTCAAGCACCGAGACCAAGTAAAGGATTAAAAGAGGCGCAAAAAAATAATTAAAGGACTGGAGTCGAGCTATTATGTCCTCAATGATTTGGGCTTTACCAAAAAAGGCCAGCAAGACAATAGACAATACTAAGAATAATCTGCCAATCGTCATAGCGTTTCACCTTGGGATAAGTCTTTCAGATTTATTCTGCAAAACGGCAAATTTGGAGGAAAGCACCGTCTTGCTCATTAAATTCATTAAATTCCTTCAGACGTTTTCGGGCTGAAGATTCATCAAGTTTGTAAAGCTCATAGGCCAAAGCATCTGTCAGAGCAAGCATCGGAGTCATAATATCTAGAAAACCTTGAAAAAGAAGCGGAGTCAGTAAAGATACTGAAGTCAACTCAACCTCTTCAAAAGTTCGGTAATCCGATATAAGTACGATTTTTACGCCCCTCTTGGCTAAAAGCCTTATCAACTTAAGAGTCGACCTTGGGTAATGAATCACTGCATATACCAGTGCGACGTCATCTTTGGTCAAGTCATTTATGACGGAGAACGCATCGAATTCATCGGTCCCCTGGAAGTATCGAACATCCTTGTGTACCTTACCAATTACATAAGCTGCATGGACCGCGACACCAAAACTTGCCTTGTGACCTACAGTGATAATTTTTCTTGCCTCTTGTAGGACCTTTGCCGCTTTTTCGAACCTTTCGATATCAAGTTCCTCTGAGAAAGTCTTCAGAGCCATCATCGATTGTTTTATGGTGCCCGAGAGAGAGTCTTCATTCCCAGAAGCCTCAATAGCCAGAAATTCATGCTTTCCAATAGAGCCCTGAGCAATTTGTTGAAGTTCTTTTTGTAATGCCGGATAACCGTTAAACCCCATCGCGGTAGCAAATCTCACCACCGTAGCAGAACTGACCCCTGCCCTTTTTGCAAGTTCAGCTACATTTAGGAATGCCGCTTCCAGATGGTTATAAAGCAAAAAATTGGCAATTCTTCTGTGCTGGCGTGAGAGGTGCTGAGACTTTGTTTCTAGGAGTTTTAAAAAATTAGGCACGTTGGCCAATTCGTTTTGCTGCATTTTTCTCTCTTTTGAAATTTTACTTTCATTTTAGCCAACAACTTCTCAATAAAATGATATTTCTGCACCAAAATCTATCCGTAAAAACTCTAATTATGAAAAATTTATTACGTAATTAAAATTTCAATTAATCTTATTTGAAACAAAAATTTCAAGGAGAGTATATGCAAAGACGCAATCTATTTAAGCTCGGACTCGGATCCCTCGGACTAGCATTGAGCAATTCCGGTTTTGCTCAAACTCAGGAAACAACAAACGCTAAAACGAATACTTTTGATTTTGTTGTAGTCGGCGCCGGAGCCGCAGGTATGGCTGCTGCAGTAGAAGCCAGATCTTTAGGTGCTTCCGTCGTCGTATTAGAAAAAGCACCCCGTCCTGACGGGAATACTTTTTACGCTTCTGGTCGTTTATGCGGAGTCGGAAGCCGTTATCAAAAAGATACAGGAGACACTCTGGAAAAATTTGTCAACGATGCTTGGCACGAGACTCAGGGCGTCGGGGATAAGAAAGTAATCGAAGCCTTCGCAAAAGAGTCCGGACCAAGTATCGATTGGCTTATTGATATGGGCGTGCCCCTTACTCTGAAGAAAGGGTTACCTGCACCAAACTTATCGAGAGCTTTCTTTATGACGACTGACGGAACCACAGGCGGTTCCATCCTTATGAGAAGACTTCTCAAAAAAGCAAAAGATGAAGGCGTCAAACTTCTGGTAAATACAAAAGCCTTCGAGCTCATTACCGATCCTCAAGGCAATGTAATCGGCGTTAAAGCCAAAACTCCGGACGGAGTTAAATCTTTCATGGCAACGAAGGGCGTAATCCTTACGACCGGCGGTTTCTCCGCAAATGAAGAAATGCGAGTGATGTACATGGGTCCTTGGGCCGCAAGGCTTAATCTAAGAGGTTCGTTGAGAAATACGGGCGAAAATATTCTTATGACTCGCCCATTAGGTGCAAAACTCGTAAATATGACGGAATTCTACGCAGGCCCAATCGTTCCTGAAACTCATGCGAATCCTGCCAGAGTTAGCAATTCCGCTTATGGAATGATCGTCGGAAAAGACGGAAAACGCTGCGTAGATGAGAGCCTCGGTCAAGCCATTCGTTCCAAACTCTTACCGCAAGTAACTCCGGATAATAGAACTTTCATCATTTGCGATATCAAAACCAACGATGAAGACAACATTCTTACGAAATTATTAGATCGCTTCCGCAGACTTAACAGTCCCGTTTATGAGGCAAACAGCATCCCAGAGTTAGCCAAAAAAGCGGGTATCAACGGGCAGAATTTGGTTGCCAGCGTCAAAGAATTCAATGATGCGATTGCTCAAGGGAAGGGTTCTCAATTAAATCCTCCTCACAACAGAAAGAAACCACATCCAGTTTCTACTGCTCCTTTCTACGCAATTCCAATGAGCGGAGGTATTGCCGCGACCTTCGGTGGACCGAAAATTAATGAGCATGGACAAGTGGTTGATCTTGATGATGTTCCTATTAAAGGGCTTTACGCCGCCGGTAATGCCGCAGGCGGACTTTGGTACGCCGAAGATATTCCCGGATGTCAGATCACAAGCGGCATAGCAATGGGTCGAATTGCTGCAAGACACGCGATTAACGGAAAATAAGGAGAAAACAATGAACCGCAAGCTATTTACTTCCCTTTTTGTGGGCATCTTAGCTTTCTTCTCTTGCTCTGTTTTTGCCCAAAATTCAGCGACGCTGGCTGAGAGGCATATTCAGATGGCTCAAAACTGCGCTGCTTGTCACTCAGAGAACCCTCCTGCTCAAGCAGTTCCTACTGAGAAATGCCAAAGTTGCCACGGTGGCTTTGAAGCCATGAAAAAAAAGACGAAAGATTGCAAACCAAATCCTCATTACACACACATGGGCGATCAACCCTGCGAAGAATGCCATAAAGGTCATCAGCCCTCAGTCAATATGTGCGCTCAATGCCACAAGATTGAATTAAACGTTAAATAACCCTTCTTTCGTGTGTGATTCCCGGAACAGAACTCTCATGGGTTTTGTTCCGGCCTTTGTATTTCCTCTTGCCCAATTTTTTCGTAAGATCTTTAATAAGAAGGTCAATAATGTAAGTGGGCTGAAGTTTCTTGATGCATTAAGCAAATACATTTGAGAAAGGCCCGGAAAATTCCGAGCCTTCGTAGTTTGAGGTTTTAATTACCCATAGTCTTCAGGAGTGAATTGTTATTTTGCTGCCTCTTGTCCGGCTACTCGGCCATATACCAGTGCATCAGGAACAGCATTTCCTCCAACGCGATTTGCCCCGTGGATGCCTCCTGTCACTTCTCCGGCAGCAAACAAGCCCGGAATCACCTTCCCGTTCTTATTCAATACTTGAGTATTCTTGTTGATAGCGATACCGCCCATGGTGTGGTGAACAGACGGAGACATTATCGTTGCATAGTATGGAGGGTGGCCGTCTAAACGAACTTCCGGATCACAGCTGGGACGACCGAATGGATCATCTTTAGGATCTTTGCAGAACTTGTTCCATTCCTCAACGGTCTTCTTTAGATTGGCGGCATTGATGCCTGCCTTCTGAGCCAATTCGTCCCAAGTATTTCCGACAAAGGCTTTCTTCTGTTTTACGAGATCTTCCAGTTTGACGCCGTATTTGTTTCTTCCGTTTTTATCAATTTGGCTAGCTTCACTCGTTCCGATAATGAAGAATTGTTTGTCACGCTGATGTAAGGCGGCTTTAGAAATTGTATCGCGTCTTCCTGTTTCATTAACAAAACGCTTACCGTCTTTATTCACGAAGACACTTGTACTGATATTTACCTTACTGTTAGAGGAGCCGGTATAAGCGTCGGTTGTCGGAAGCAGTTGAATGTTGCCCATTTGTACCAACTTAGCTCCGACCTTTTCAGCCATCTTTATGCCGTCGCCTTGGATTGAAGGAACATTCGTCGTGTTGACGTTGCTACCTAACTTCTTATCCCAAATCGTGTCGTAGTGAACACGCATATCCACGTTTGCACCAAAACCGCCTGAAGCGAGGATGACACCTTTGGAAGCGTGAATGATGTATGTTTGGCCATTAGCATTAAGACATTTGACGCCTACGACTCGTCCATCTTTAACAAGGAGGTCCTCTGCCTTGGTGTTCAGGAGCAAAGTAACGGGAAGCTTTTTCTTATCGATCTCGTTTAAGAAAGTCTCAATGAAACCGACACCGGAAGCATAGTTAGCCGAACGGTTCGCGCGCGGCCACAAAGAACCCATGACCTGTTCGGAATTTTTTCTCCAGACAAAGCCCATCTTCTCGAGATCTTTTTCCATCTGAGGAGCTTTCGTCGTTAAGTTGTAAACAAGTCCTAAATCGCCTTGATAATCGCCGCCTTTCCATGTTTGCAGGGCATGGAATTCAGGTGAATCAAACAGTTTTGTGCCTTTCGCATCGTCATACGCTTTAAGTTGAGCCTTCACCTTGGCAATCAGCTCTGCTTGAAGTTCGTTCTTTGGCTTTTCGTTCAGAATGCTCTCAACAATCTTCCTTCTCTGCGGCGTTAATTCAAATTTAGAACTTCTAACCAAATCCGCAGCATTAAAATTTCCGCCGGCAACTGAAGTGTTGCCTCCGGCGTAATGAGATTTCTCTACAACAATCACCGTTGCGCCAGCTTCAGCGGCTGCTACTGCAGCTGAAAGACCTGCGCCGCCTGCGCCGACAATAACAACCTGAGCGCTCTTTTCGACTGTACCCGACAATTTCTTAGGAGCAGGAACTTGTTTTGAAAAATCTTTCACATTGATCCCAGCTTCCTTAAGAGCCGCTCTGACGGCTCCTTTAATAGCAAAGGAAGTCAGTGTTGCGCCGGAAACATTATTAACATTCACGCTTTGATTCTTAACGATTTCTTCTGGAATTACCTTTTTAGGGAGATCGGCGATAGGATGCGTCTCACTCCAATCTAATACCTTCACATCCGCAATCTTATTGTTCTTTATCGTCACTTCTACATTGACGTCTCCGTTTCTTCCCATTGCAGATGTGACGAGGGTTCCGTCTTTTGCAAGAGTTAGGGACTGAGTACCTGCGAGAAGAGGAAGACCAAACAAGCAAAGATATATCGAGGTTTTCTTGAACATACAAACTCCTTGGCAGTTTGAATAAAAACTTGAAAGAGCAGAAAGCGGCTCATTCTGATCATTGGCTTTCTCACTCTCAAGTGTTGTTTTTATTAAAACCTAAGTCGGTACTCGAGTACTCACACTTTTTTTGCCTCGATAAGGTCAAGCGCCATCTTTAATTCTTCTACGTCGTGCACCTTGAGTTTCTTATAGATGTTGGCACGATAGTTTTCAATCGTCCGTTCGGATAATCCTTTTCTTTCTGCAATGATCTTATTTGTCAGTCCTTTGCGAATAAGAGAGATCACTTGGATTTCGCGTTCTGTCAGGTTGTTAAATTCATCTTTTAATTGATCAATTGGCAACAAACCACTTCTCCTTCTTTGGTCTTCCACAAGGGCGGACTTGATTGCCTCCAAAAATACTTCAGGGCGCAGCGGTTTCTCTAAAAAATGAAATGCTCCTTTCCTCAATGCGTTAACCGCCATTGGAAGGTCTCCGTGTCCGGAAAAGAAGATTATGGGGAGATCAATTCGACGCTTCAGTATCTCTGCAAAGAGTTCCAACCCCGAGATCTCAGGCATTTTCACGTCGAGAACAATACAACCACCCTCGAAAGGCCAGAAATTTTCTAAAAATTCCGATGCACTTCTGTAGCACTTCGACTCGTATCCTTCCGAGGCAAGGAAGTAGCAGATTGATGTCAGCATTGCGGGATCATCATCAACAATGTGGATGTAAATGTCTTTCATCTCTTTTCTCCTGCCGGAAGTTTGACGAAGACTTTCAAGCCGCCTCCCGGGTTCTCTTCAAATCTAATTTTTCCTCCCATGTTATCGACGAGTCCGATCGCAATAGGAAGTCCGAAGCCCATTCCCTGCTGCTTTCCGGAAAATAATTTGGACGATTCAAGAGATTCCATATCTACCTTCGGGCCGTTGTTGGTAACCGTAATGAAGAAGAAACTCCCTTCTTCCTTTATCGATACGTCCAGCTTTGGTCTTCTCTCAGTACAAATGTACTCACATGCGTTACGAAGAACATTGGAGAACACTAAATCGAAACAAAGTTGGTCCCCATGAAATAGTTGAACGTCTCCTATTTGCTCGACTTTAACGTGGAGCTTCTGAGCAGGACAAGAAGCTTTTACTGCATCTTGGATCAACTTCTCAATCTCATCACGAATGTTTATCTCTTTGATCGTTTGCCCTTCCCTAGCCAGTTTACGGATACGCTTAATTGTTTCGTCTGCCTTTTGTGCTTCTTCAACAATGTTATGAGCCATTAAAAGATGCTGGTCGGTAATTCCGTTCGCTTTTAATTTCTTGAGGTTGTTTTCCAACCCTTTTGCAAAAAACTGAATCGATCCCAAAGGCTGCCTAATCTCATGCGCGACAGTACTTGAGAGCAGTCCTATAATCCCGACCTTCTGCATTTTTTGATACTTAGCTTCGATTAAACGGGTACTTCTATGGGCCTGAGTAAGCTGAGCGGTGCGCTTCCTCACTAAATACTGGACTCTAAAGTGATGCAGAAGAAAAACCAAGATAACGGACGCAACAATGAGAATTTCATTCCAGTAGTGCTTCAGAAAAGCTTGGACAATTTCTTCTTTTTTAACTTCATACGGACCGATTTCGAGATCCTTCAAGAGCTGATCCAACTGAGTAAAGTCCGTGGACAGACCCCAATAAAGACCGTTCCCGGGACTTGGCTCGACGGACAAAATACTTTTAACTGCCCTTCGAGCGATCTCGGGGCTTGCCGAAGGCGTCGTCGCAATAATCCAATTCGGAAAAAGTTCCGAGGTGTGCTGACAAGCATGAGAAGAATCTTTTTTAGCATCAACCACTCTGATGAGATTCTTATCAATGTTATGCCTGTCGGCATATTCTTCCCAATAACAGGTTCGGATAATTCCACCGTCGACTTCGCCGTTTAAGACTTTTTCTACAATCTTTTCTACATTGTGTCCGACAAAAATCGTTTTCTGAAAGAACTTCTCAGGGTTAAACCCTTGCTTATAAATTTCGTGAAGGACCATTAAGTGACCGGAGAATCCATTCGGCATGTTCGCTGCCGCTACTTTCCCTTTGAGATCTCGGAGATGTACCAGATCTTTCCGATCACTTCGGACGATTAAAGCGGAACCTTCGCTTTTATTTGGGTCTGACAGTTTTTCGCTGACGATTGTCCCGATACTTCTTGCGCCGGTGTCCGCCAAGCGGCGGAACGTACCCGAAGAAGATATGAAGACATCGGCCCCGCCCTTTCTAATCACTTTTTCCAGATCGCTTAGCTGGTAAACCTTGACATCGACATTTTGAGGTCCGAATTCTTTTTGAAGAGCGTCAACTGTCAGAGAAATTAAAGGATGGTTGGTACTGGGTTCCGCAAGCGTTGAAATTGCCAAACGAATTTTTTGAGGACGAGTTAGTTCTTCCCCTAAGGCACTGGGAGAGATCAGACAGCTTAATAGGGATGCGAGAACAAGCAATGCAGCCTTCATAGTTTTCCTCATCGGTACTCGAGTACCAACCTATTGTTTAATGAAATTGAAGAAATCACGAGAAGGAAAAACGCATGAAATCCAAATTGCTCATTAGTTCGATTTTACTTCAGTTCGTATTCTTGATCACTTCCTACACTTTCGCCGGGGAGCCGCAGAGACCTTATTTGGCCGAGAGACATCAAAGCCGAGGTGTGACCTGTGAATCTTGCCACGGTAAAGCCACGCCAAATGGCGATCAGGTACTCATCGGTAAAAACTGTGTGCAGTGTCATGGCTCCTATCAAAAAGCCGTTGAACGTACTAAAGATAAATATCCGGAGGTTAACCCTCATGACCAGCACGACGGAGATTTAAGCTGCGTGGTCTGCCATAAAGGCCATCAGAAAGGCATTAATTACTGCGAAGAGTGTCACGGAACCTTTGTATTTGAAGTTCCATAAGTTTTCTAAACCACAAGGAGAAAAACATGACAGTTTCCAGAAGAAAATTTTTAACGAGCTCCTCGATAGGCCTCGGAGCATTCAGTCTTAGCAACGTTCAAGCCAAAGAACCGGTTCCCGATAAGTGGGATAAAACCTCTGATGTCGTGGTGGTCGGATTAGGCGGCGCCGGTGCTTCTGCAGCCGTAGAAGCTTTTGACAACGGTGCTAAGGTTCTTATCCTGGAAAAACAGGCTAAAGACCACTTGTACAACAATACTCGCATGTCCGGCGGCGGATTCCACTGTCCTGATAAGGACGGAGATCCGAAAGCTCTCAAAGAATATGCCAAAGCCATGTTCTCCGGAGAAAATATTCCGTGGAAGAGCGAAGGAGAACAGGCTGAGGTCTCCGACGGATTGGCGCAAGGCTGGGCTGATTATTCTCCTCTCAATGCAGAGTTTTTGAAGATGTGCGATCCGGAGTTCCATCCTCTTCCGAGAAAGGCAAACGGAGCTGCCTTTAAAAACTTTCCCGGCGCTATGGAAAGTCATTATCGGGCCTATTCTTCCAGCTACAGCGACAAAGTCAATCGGTATAACGCCAAAGACAAACCTAAAGCTGAAAAATCCAGAGGCGAAGCCTTCTGGAATGCTTTGTACAACGGCGTTCTCACACGAAACATCGAAGTTCTTTATGAAACACCAGCACAGAAACTCATAACTGACGATGACGGTGCTGTTATCGGAATCATTGCCGTAAACGGCGAGAAGAAAATCCGAATTAAAGCCAATAAAGCCGTGATTCTTTGCTCAGGCGGCTTTGAATACAACAAAGCGATGCGTAAGGCATTCCTTGAAGGCCCGGGAGAAACAGGCTGGGCCTTCTATGGGTCTCCTGACAATACCGGTGACGGAATTATTATGGGGTTAGCTGTCGGCGCCGGTCTTCAAAAAGTCGGAAAAGCCGCTGCGCGAATGATCATGGCCGTTCCCGTTATGCATCACGGTTTGAAGATGGGGCTGGATACTCCGGTTGTAGGCTCAAAGAACTCGATCCTCGTGGACAACTACGGAAATCGTTTCTGCTCCGAAACAAAGGTCATTGAGGATCCAAGCCGATATATGTTCTATAAAGAAGCCGTACACATGAACATTGACGATCTGACCTACCCAAGACTGCCGGCCTGGTTCATCTGTGACGATCAGCTCTTAGGAAAGAGAACGCTGACGGACTTGGGACACTCGACTGCAGGTTTCGGTTTTGTTCCGTGGACAAAAGACAATCAGGACGCCATTAAGAGAGGATGGATTTTGGAGGCCAGCACAATCGAAGAGCTCGCAGACAAGATCAAAGCTCAGCCGGACAACAAGGACCGGATGGTTAAAGAAAATCTGGTTAACACTATTGCCAAGTTCAACGAGTCCTGCGAAAAAGGATCCGATGAAGAGTTTCACCGCCGCGCCAATACTCTGGGACCTATTAACCAAGGAAAGTTTTATGCCGTTCCGCTTGTAGCCGGAGGTCCGAACACCAAAGGCGGTCTTGCTGCAAACGGCAATCGTGAAGTTCTGGATTGGTTCGGCAACCCAATTCCTCGCCTGTATGCTGCCGGCGAAATCGCTTCTGCCCTCAAATTCGTCTATCAGGGCGGCGGAAACTTAACTGAATGTATTGTTTACGGCCGAATTGCAGGAAAGAATGCCGCAAATTTGAAGGCTTGGTCTTAATAAAGACTAACCCTAGTTAGATGGGATCCCTCCTTATTGGAGGGATTCTGCAAACACTATTAAAAACAGACTAAGATCCTTAACACCTCTTAAAAAATTTCAGTCTTCCGCTGGAATGGCAGATGTTATGTAGAATTTTTTAGAAGTTCGATTGAGCTTTGCAATGGGATTGAACTAGAAAACCTCGCCCTCTTGGACAATCACATCAACTTTATTTCCATTGCCAAGTCTAAAGATTCGGCGTTCTTTAAGAACATGTAGCCCGCTCTCCTTATAAAAAGTTCTGTCAAAGGAAAGCAGGTAACAAAAGTTTGATAATCTTCCTCCGACTGAAAATATCGTGTCGAGAAGAAACTCCCGAAACACGAGAGCGTAGTGACTTAAATACATATCAAATTTGACATAAGAATTTTCACCAAGAGGTCCTAATTCCTTTGTCATTTGCTCCAATAGATGTGAATACCCATTCTCCTTTTCTAGGTGGTGAAGGAGGGGAGATGAACCATTCTTTGTCCTTCTTCTAGCAAAAATACGACAATAATCGGGAGAGAGATAATTCATCGCCGCGGCTGCATCTTGGTCGTGTTTAAAATGGTTACATAATTCGTTTGTTAGCAACAGAAAGACCTTGTATTTGCTAAACCAATTTAAAGCTCCCACATCAGGATCTTCAAAAAGGTCTCTAAACGAATCAATTTCCAGGATATTCTTTTGCTGCTTGCCATTGACCTTAATTTCCTTCTTCTCTAATGAATAGGCGACCTTACAAACGGCAACGACATCTAATATTCTTTTGACAACCTGGAACATTAAGTAAATCTTGTAATAGATCCAGACTTTTTTCTCGGAAACAGAGATGCTTTCCTTCTTTTCTACAACTTCTTCTGTGACCTCTCTCGATAAATCATAAAGCTCGTTTAATGTTTTGTTGATGAAGTGAAGGCCAACATTAACATCCAAAGTTTGAAGCAATGGCCCCGACCCATGCCTCGTGGTCGCTTTGACTGACAAAAAATCTTGGAGCTTGCGAAAATCTTCGTTTTTTTCGTTATCAGGAAAGTCAGGAAGGATAATTTTATGACTTGTTACATTCTTGGCTTGTGACACATCCAACATCACAGATAGCTCTTCGTTTTCTGATTGAGAATAGAGAAATATGTCTCTTCGTAGTTCCGGAAAAGCCTTTAAGATATCATCACCTCCAAAGGCAATTCCTCCGGGCATAATTTTTTCCTCAGGAAAATCCGCCGGTAACCGATATGCTATCTCTTTTATCTTTTCTAATTCTTCCACTTCCGGATTTCTATATGCAACATTGTCAATGGGCAAAGCGAAAGGTTTACCTTTTGTGGGCCATAACCAAATATTGTTTGCATAAATCCGATGTTCAAATCTTTTTCTATAGTCTTTCTTTCCAAGTCGTTCCATGATTTACCCTCCTTTGATTTTTTGAGTTATTTAGAGTTCTATAAAAATATAAAGTCCTCGCATTAGAAAGGAATTACTTCGACGGAGTTTCGAAAATTAAAACGATAACTGAACTGACCAAACTTAAAATACCGAAAGCCATTGAGATAGTCATTGTTTCGTTTAGGAAAAATATTCCAAGAGCGGCCGCCATCAGCGGCTCTGTCAATGCTAATGTAGAAGCCACAATTGGAGATGTGTATTTAATACCGTAGGTAAAACACGGGTAGGCAATTCCAGCAGTTACTACACCTAAGCCAAGAGAAACCAAAATGCCGCGAGTGGTAAAAATCCATTCAGTAGGAAAGAAAAATATCACAGGAAAAAGCAAGATTGCTGCGAGTCCCATCTCAAGAAGCATAGTGGTTTCCGGATTTATTTTTTCAACTACCTTCCCTACCGCGATGATTTCCACACCGTAACAAAGACCTGCGGCAATCGGAAGCAATAACTTCCAATCTATACGCTGAGACTGCAAGCTACCGCCAGCATTAATTAGGAAAACACCGACAATAGCCAGGGCCGTGGCAAATACCCAAAATCTGGAAGGCCTCTTCTTAAAAAGAATGAATGCGACAGCAGCCGCCCACAACGGAGTTGTAGCTATCGCCACAACTGAACCAACTGTAACTCCGACTTCCTCTACCGAGTAGAAAAACAGCAACTGGTACAGCAGAACGCTTGCTACAGCGATTAGCATCGGTTTCCACGGAACAGCTGACCAATTAGAAGGATGCCTATGATTCAATAGACACCAAGCTAATATGGTTACGGAGCCAAGAAGCATGCGCACTTCGGTGATTACGACCGGAGTATGTCCTTCCGGTGCCAATTGCTGCAATGTCCCGGTAACACTGAACAGCAAGCAACTAACTAGCAGGAATAAGGGACCAATGAGATTACGCATAGAAGAACTGCTCCTGACCAATAATCAAAAACCTCTGTGCTTTTAGAGGTTGGCGTAAGCCTCTTCCGGGACTTTGCAGAACTGATACATCTCATTCCACCGTTGATGGGAGTCAATTCTTTCATGCAGTTGAAACCAGCGAGCAAATGTATGGAGCTCCTCCCAATGTGAATTTTCTTTATGGACAACTAGATTTCGGCTCCAGGGTTTTCTTTTCCAGCCTTTAAGAACCGGTACTAAAGAACCACCCATAAGGTCACGTTTTATAAAAGAAAGAGGCAGGTCGACAGCAATCCCTTCTCCTGAAAGAGCAGAAATATAACCGTTTTGATCACCGACAAATTTCGTTGTGACCTTTCTGGAACTCTTTTGGCTAGATGCCCTTTCTTTATTGTCTTTTAAGCTTCTGAGCTGACCGGTATAAAAATCATAGATGGAGTCTCCGTAAACAAGATCTTCTGCCTCCGGATAGAAAGGTTTGCGCTTTAATAAAAGCGTATGACTCTGATCATTAAGGTCAGTGATTGTTTTCGGCTCGCCTCGTTTGGCTAGATATGCGGGAGATGCCACCAAAAGTGTGAAGCACTGTCCTATAGGAAGAATTGTCAGTTCAGATTCTTTCGGTTCATAAGGCACTAAGGAAATGTCTACCTCCTTGTTCATAACCGAAATATGGTCCATATCCGGGACCAATTGGATTTCAATATCAGGATATTCAGTATTAAATTTGTTTATCAGGCCGACTACTCCGTGAACAATTGCGCTCGTTGTTAGACCGAATCGGATGAACTTGTCGTTTCGACTGCTTAATTCTTTAGCGGCTTCCTCCAATAATTCATCGTGGAGACGAATAATTCGACGAATTAAAGAAAGATTAGTTTTCACAAACCTTGTCGTCTGCAAGGGCTTTCTTCTCCGATCGAGAAGGCTCACACCCAAGTCCTCTTCCAAGGCGGCTAACTGTCTTGACGCCGTTGAAAGATCACAATCATTTTCGATACAAGCTTGGGTTAAGTTGCCAGTGCGCTCAAGACTCTCCAAGAGTTTCCAATTTAGTAGATTATTTTTGGGCTGCATCGATCAATCCTCTAACTTGCAAAATTGCAATATAGGTTGTGTAAAAGCGGTAGGTAGAAAAAATCCCACCCATTAATCTGTAATTGTTCTTCACCCAAGGAGACATTTTATGCAAAGAAGACAATTTTTTAAAATCTCTGCAGGCGTTGCTTTTTCTCTTTCATCTATTCCTATGACAGCAATCGCAGCGGGAAATTCGGACATTCGTACCAATGTTTTAGTTCTTGGAGGCGGCATGGCCGGCTTGTGTGCAGCAATCTCTGCAAAACAAAGCGGAGCCTCAAAAGTTTTATTGGTTGAAAAAGGCGGATTTTTAGGCGGACACTCCATTCTTTCAGGATCCGGGTATTGGATTGGGGGCACTAAGATCCAGAAAAAAGCAGGAATTGATGATTCCCTGGAAATTAACTGGCAGGATTCCCTTGAAAGAGGATTAAAGCTGAATCGTTTCCTGAAGAGAGACACCGGCGTTGCGCGGTTAGTTTATGAACAAGGGCCTAAGGATCTGGATTGGCTTGAATCTTTGGGCGTCAAGTTTACGGAACAGCCGGCTCAAGCCATCGGCAATCGCAAACGTGTTCATTATTTTGCACCGGGTTATAGAGTCGGTTCACCGCAAGCCATTAAGGCTCTTCAGGCAAAAGCTGAATCTCTCGGAGTTGAAATTATTCTGAACACTAAGCTTGTTTCCCTGATTACTGAAAGTGAAAAACGCAATGCTCGCGTCATCGGTGCAATCCTAGAAAATAACAAAGGAAACAAGTACGCAATCTATGCTGACCACGGTGTGATTCTTGCAACCGGCGGTTTTGCTAACGGCAAAGAGATGGTTGAAAAATACCATCCTTATCTGAAAGGCGTTAAATCACACGGCTCGAAGCTTAATGTCGGAGAAGGCATTAAGGCTGCGACCGCACTTGGAGCAAATGTCATTGTTGAACATTATGGCTTCGGCATGAACATGCTGTTTGTCGGAACACACAGCAATGTTTCCATCGGTCAGCCTTTGGTTGAAGTTCCTTTGATCATCGTTAATAAGAACGGTCAGCGTTTCCAAGATGAGACTCGCGGATATCTTGCTGTTAACCACAAGATGGTCGAGAACAAGTTCAAACTCGCTTACTGGATCCTTGATTCCAAGGCTGTTGAAAAATACAAAGACACCAGCCTAAAGATCTTCTTCGACAAACAGAAAGTCGACAAATTCGACAACTTGAAGGATCTGGCAAAGGCTGAAGGTATTAACTACCAAAACCTTGAAAAGACGGTTAAGGAGTACAACGAAGACGTTCTCAAGGGCAAGGACAGATATCAAAACCGTACCAAGTTACTGGATACGATTGATAAAGGACCCTACTACGCATTTGAGTGTGAGCCTCAAATTTACACGTCTTATTCAGGTTTAGAAATCAACAAGAAAGCTCAAGTCATGACAACTGCCGGTACACCTATTCCTGGACTTTACGCAGCCGGTGACGTTACAGGCCATTTGGCTTATCAAGCCGGACTTGGCGGCGGTGGAATTTCCGGACTTGTTATGGCTACAGTGTACGGAAGGATTGCCGGTGCTGAGGCTGCAAAGTAGTCTTTGAATCAATAAGCTAGTAATGACCAGTCGGAGGGACTTAGATCGCTGGCTGGTCTGAGAATTTTTGGAACTAATCCTAACTTGATGTTGAGTTCCTTTTAATAAAAAAGAAGACTGATAGAACTCTTTGTTTTCTTATCCTGCTAGGGAAAAAACGAATAACTTTTCCTGGCGTATGAACCCCCTTATTTTTAACGAGTACCTCTTAAACGAAATTTGTTAGTCGAAAGAACTTAAAGATCATTAGAAGAAATTCGGTGGGTTTTCTTACTTCGACAAACTCTCCTCATTGAATAAAACGATTCATACGTACGAGTTCGGTATACATTAACATCCTGATGACCTTAGGTTTTGCCGTCTGAGGCAGAACTGCAATCGAATACCCAAAGGTACCTCTCATTCTTTTAGTGAGGAGATTTAAGATCCTAGTAAAAGAAAAGGAATTGAACGCGACAAATCTAGGGAAAGATGATACTTAGGTTGAAATTTGGAATATCCCTTGTTCTAGGAGTTCATTGAGAGAGGTGCGAAAGAATTTCCTTCAACTGATTTTGTTCTGTCGTCTTCGATTTAAGGCCGAGTTTCCCGTAGGCATGAAAGCGGTGACTCTCGACCGTGCGCTCACTTAATCCAAGCCGTTCAGCGATTTCAAAATTTGTGAGTCCCTCTTTTACAAGTGACAGAACTTGCTTCTCTCTTGTCGATAAAGATTGATAACGCTTATTCAGGTCTTCTATATTTCCCTGACTTTGGTCTACTGAATCTTTCCTTATAGCTTCAGAAATCGCATCTATCAGTTCTTGTGGATCAACCGGTTTTTTCAAAAGGTTGTCCGCTCCTTTTCTAAACACGGATATCGCCATATCAAGATCCGCGTGAGCAGTTAGGAAGAGAATCGGATGAGAGAAGCCTTTTTCTTTCAAACGATTTTGAAGTTCAACGCCGTTCATTTTCGGCATTAGATAGTCCAAGACAAGACAACCCGGTCTCGAAGAATCATCCAAAACAAGAAAAGATTCTGCCGTCGGATATGTTTTAACTTCCCAGCCTTCTCCTTCCAGCATATAGGCCAAGCCTTCCAACAAGTCCATATCGTCGTCGACAATACGGATTAAAGGGACGATTTTGTCATTTTCACTTTTCATTTAAGTCCTCAGGTATTGGAAGAGTCAAACAAGCCGTTGCCCTTTTATCATCAACATCTAATCTAAAGCTTCCTCCATGGCGAGCAGCAATGGCCTTAACAATTAACAAGCCTAAGCCAAGGCCCTCCGGTTTGCTGGAGGAAAGAACATTAGACGGAGACTTCGTTAAGCTTCCTCCATTGTCGGAAACGATAAGTACAGCCTTATCGTCCTCCTTTGACAGAGCAATAGAAATTAAAGGATGGCGACGTTGATGCTGGCTAATTGATTCAGCTGCATTTTTTAAGAGGTTGTGTACTACCAACTCAATCTCAAGTCTGCTCCCTCGCATGGTGATGTTTTCATTGACAGCCACCCGTAGAGCTCCGAAATAAGAGCCGGAGTCTTTGAAGTCCTTTAGTGCGGAATCCACAGCGGCCGAAAGCGAGAACTTTTCATACTTTCCTGTCTTCTGCTTTGCGTACTTACGGACATCATCCACGATTCTTTGAGCACGATTGGACTGAGCTTCAATTTTTTCAAAAACAGTTAAAGCTTCTTCAGAGGTTAAAACACCCTTCTTAGCCTTTTTCTTTGCCCCAAATAGGAAAGCCCGGATTGTCGTCAGAGGCTGCCGCAATTCATGTACGACAATCGAACTAAGTTGATCAACCACACCTAAGCGTTCAAGTGCGCTAAGTTTTTCAGATACCGCCTTTTCCTTCCGTCTCAGTTCGTTCTGTTTTTTAAGAGACTCCGTTAATGACCTCGTTCTTTTACGAACAATTTGTCCAAGAATGAAACTTAAGAGGAGAGAGGCGGCAAAAAGCCCAACGCCTAATAGGAGCCAACCCGCATATCTAGTTCTGAATTCTTTAGAGAACCAATCCTTCAGAAATCCGAATGGCCCAATTTGAAGATCTTTGAATAATTCATCGGTCTTTGTTGAATCTGTGGCAATACTCCAGCCCATTCCACCTTCTGCCTTCGGCATTGCAAGAAGAGCTTCGGCGGCTTTCCTTGCAACAACTGGGTCTGCTGTGGGCATCGTCGAAACGGACCAATTAGGATAAAGCTCAGTGGAAGCCAGACAACCTGTTCCATTAGGTTTAAGGCCGATACCTTTCAGGTTCTTCCATACTTCTCCGTCCTTTGGATATGTGTCTTCCAAAAAACAGCTTGAAACTGAGCCAACGTCGGCTTTTCCATTCAAGACGGTATCTACCACCTTTTTGAGGTCTCTCCCCACGTAATGAACAGAGCTAAAGAAGGTATAAGGGTCGTAGCCTTGTTTAACAAGTTCTCCGAGTCCGATTTGATGACCATAGAAGCCGCCTTTCAGATTTGCGACCAATGAATGACCCTGCATGTCCGATAGATTATTAATCGGACTTTCTTTCCTTGTAATGAACAAGGTTCCATAAGCTTCATTAGGATTCGGCAAACGATCAGAGACCATGGTTGCCAATTCCTTAGCGCCTTTCTGTGCCATTCTTCTGGACAAACCAGAAGTGGAAAGGAAAATATCGATTTTTCCCGCTTCTAAGTTTTTCTCCAGCTCGGGAAGAGGCAGGCGCACGATTTTAAGGTTCTGCGGGCCGAAAGTTTCTTTAAGAACGTTAAGCGTCGGCTCTACGATCTTCTGATTATTATCTTGCGGAGGATCAAGGCTTACACCTACGACAACCTGTTCAGCCGCGTGGACTGTAAGGAGCATTAGCTGGGATAACAGGAATATTGAGATTCGAGCGAACATTTTTAGTTGAAAGATCCCCTTTTACTAAATTTTAAAAGGATGAGTACTTAAGTATCGAAGTCGATATCGTTGTTGATGCAGCTCAATAGAAATACTCACTCAAGGAGAAATCTCAATGTTCAAAATCTCAAAACTCGCGCTGCTTTTATCTGCAGGCCTTTTAGGAACGAACTTATACGCAGCCTCCTCAGTAGAATTTGTTCCCGGCAAATATATCGGAGAAGCAAACGGTCGAAACGGCCCGATGAAAGTCGAAGTCACTGTTAATCAGAACAAGATCACCAACATCCAAGTTCTTTCTCACCGAGAATCTGCCGGTCTCTCTGACGTGCCGCTTACTCAACTGCCGAAAGAAATTATGGAACGGCAGACACTTAAGGTCGACAACATCGCTGGTGCCACTTTCAGCAGCCAAGGTTTAATTAAAGCAACTCAAAACGCTTTAAGCAAAGCCACTAAAGATCTTTCACCTCTGCTTCTTACCGCTTTGCCCGTAAAAGCAAAGCAGGCCATGAAAGATGAGAAGGCTGATATTGTTGTTATCGGATCGGGTATTGCCGGTTTGACAGCCGCCATTGCGGCTAAAGAAAAAGGCAAAAACGTTCTTGTCATTGAAAAACAAGGTATGTTAGGCGCCGGAGATTCTATGAACATCTCTACCGGAATTACTGCCGGCGGAAGTAAGTTCATTCAAGAACACGGCATTAAAGGCAAATCCACCCAGGATTATGTTGACCACCTGATGAAACAGGCCAAAGACAAAGGCATTCCTATTAACAAAGCCAATGTCGAGACTTACGCACGCAGAGGCGGCGAAATCATCGACTGGTTAGAGCAGCTTGGCGTTCCGTTCGGTCGGTTCCAAGAAGACAAGTATTTCCACATTACTAAAGACGGAAGCGCTCCCGGACCGCACATCATGAAGGCGCTGAAAGCCGAAGTCGAAAAACAAGGCATTCCGTATCGTCTCAACAGCAAAGTCACAGAAATCCTGTCTGATCATGGAAAAGCCATCGGCGTTGAAGTCTCTACACCGGAAGGAAAATACAAAGTTCTGAGTAAAGCGGTGATTGTTGCAACCGGCGGATTCTCCGCGAGCCCGGAACTCCTCAAACGTTACGCACCCGACTGGATTGGTCGTCCGACTACCGGCGCCTCCTCTCTAACAGGTGACGGCATTCGAATGGCTCAAGCGATCGGTGCAGACACCGCATCCATGGAACAGATTAAAGTTAACTACCTCTGCCACCCGCTCACAAAGAAAGACGGTGTTTCTCTGACAGCCATCACGCCTTATACCGTTTTGGTCAACCATGACGGTAAACGCTTCGTTGATGAAAACCATCCGTCGATTAACTACAAGAGTAAGGCCATGATGAAGCAGCCGAAGCACGAAGCTTATGCTGTTGTTGATCAGAAAGCGATGGATAATCTTAAGCTTATGCGCAACTACGCAGATGCCGGTTACTTTGTCAAAGCGGATACGATCCCGGGACTTGCCAAGAAGCTGGATGTCAATCAAAAAGCCTTCATCGAAACGATGGATGCTTACATCAAAGACTGCAAAGAAGGCTTAAAGAATGACAAAGCTTTCGGAAGAAAGATTCAGTACCCGATGCTTAATCCGCCCTACTATGCCGCTCTTGTGACGCCGTCCATGCAATCTACTTACGGCGGCATCAAGACCAATACAAAAGCTGAAGCTCTTGATACTAAGGGCCATGTTATTCCGGGACTTTACGCAGCCGGTGCAGCATCCGGACATGAAGCTTATGCCAATGAGGTTGGTTTTGCGGCCATTATCGGTCTGACCTACGGACGTATTGCAGGGGAAAAGGCCGCTGCTTACGTTAAATAATTTGAAACTCTGAAATTGAAAAAGGCCTCGAAGACCAGATAGGTTTTCGGGGCCCTATTTAAAAATCTTCGAAAATTCTAGCAATGGAAAATAAATAAAATTTCAGGAAGCTCTCATACTTGAGGCTGTTAAGTTTCGATCCACTTTAAAATTTTTCCTTTGCCTTTCCAATCCATTCCTGTAAAGAAATTCAGAGGGGGCTGAAGATATAGATAGACCGTTTCTTGTTCTTTGCGTACTAGATAACAACGCACAAAATTTCCTAGCTCTAGTGATCCCAACATAGTGAAGATTTAAATCCTGTTCCTTATTGATATACCCTGTTGGTTTCTTTGCTGGAAGAACCCAATCATCTAAATTAAGATGAAAAACAACATCAAATTCTAAGCCCTTTGATTTATGGAGAGTCATCAATTGAATCTCATTATTTGCTATAGGCCGGTACGAAGAGAGCTCATCAGGATTACTTAAGGTTTTAAGAAGTATCTTTTTAGAGTTACCTTCGGGGAGATTTGAAAATAAGATTTCAGAGATTTTTTGGAAAGAAACCACAAGAAGTGATGGATCAGTATTAGGAATTCTTACTATCGTCCTTTTAACTTCATTTAATTCCGTCCTCTTCAAAATCGAAAGTAGTTCATATTCTACAAATTCTTCTATTATGCTTTGAAAATTCAGGGAGTTATTATAAAAATATCTCAAAAGCAAAGCATAAAGTTGAGACCTTGGGTTAATATCTTTTTCTAATTCTGTTGTAACGATCTTCCTATGACTAGTTTTTAGTGCAGAATCAATTAACTTTAGGGTCTGATCATTTTTTACTAAAATTGCTACATCATTTAAATTCTTAACCTCAAATTTTTTGCACAGTGCATTAACGTATCTATCGATGAACGCGGCAATTGTCCTTTCGTCACCCTCAACTCTAAAAAAACAAACTCTTTTTTCCTTATTATTAATCTTAAAGCTTTCTCGAAGCAACTTATTTGCATACTCAACAATTGAAGGATGCGATCTAAAATTAGTTGTTAATCTAAAGGTATTAAATTGATCTAAGCTAATTAATTCGAGTAAATATTTACTACTTTTATTTGCAAATCCGTAAATAGACTGATCAATATCACCAACCACCATGCCACGTAAACCGAGATTCAACATCTCTAGAAAAATATTATGAAAAATCTCATCTACATCTTGATATTCATCTACAAAAATATATTTAAATCTTGCTTTCAGAAATCTTCTACAAGCCTTACTGTGAAAAATTATTCTTAAAGCTAAATACTCAATTGAATTAATAGCAATATAACCTTCTTGGAATAACTTACGAAATATTGTTAGATCGGCATTTAATATTTTACTTAATGATGTTTGAGATTTTATATAAGAGTTAATTTCCTCTTTTTGTACGCTATCAAGGTCTCCTAAATTTAAAATTTCTAATTCTTTTGAAGGGTATCCTAGTAATGAATATCCAAAAGGGAAAATGATTTGAGTTAAGCAAAAGGAATCAATCGTCCCAAAAAATGAATTCTTTTTAGGAAGCCCATAGGCTAACGATCTTTTTTTAAGATTACTAGAAGCTTTTCGAGTGAAACTGAGAGCCACTACACCGTTATAATCAAGAAGCTCTTCTTTTTTTAGTGTTTTCTTTATTTTTTCCGATAGAACAAAAGTCTTTCCACTTCCAGGCGCGGCAAGGACGACGATATTACCATCGCAATTAATAATTTTTTCTTGTTCTTCAGTAGGTTCCATAATTTGTTTCAATATAGTTTTTTGCTTTTAACAATGGAAGAGCCAAATCATCACATGCTAGCTTTACAAGACAGGATTTATTTTCTTTTAAAAATTCATACATTCGGCTTGCTTTGCGTTTCTTCATATCCTTAACTATTTCCTCGTCTTCTTGACAAGGAAAATAAAAACCTTTCAAATCACTGTTGATACTACTTTTATATAAATCTTCCTCAAGATCTATTTTTGCCAAAAAAATGCCATAATTTTCTAGGATCTTTTTTATCCTTACAAAATTTTCATAAGTCCCGGTAATGCTTCTTCTATCATTACTTACAGGAAAAGTATTTTTCAGTCTTTCTACTTCTTTCTTATCTTCTTCTTTCAAATTCTTTTTGTGATATAAGAAATTAACAGCTCTATTGACACCAGAAAATTGGTAGTTACCATCTGAGTTAGGAACTTTAGTTATGTCATTATCAGTTCTAACAATCCAGTGGATTGATAAAGCATTCAAAATGTCGATATACGGTATAAACCCAACCCCTCCGACATTCAATATTGAAATATTTAGTCTGTCTAGATCAACACCAATCTGTTTAGCAAGAGTGTTATAAAAAATTAACTCAGAAGGACCTTCGACTAGAATCACACAATCCGAAAAGAAGGCTTCCGCAGGAATAACACTCATGCGGTAACCAAAATCAGAAAAACTTCTACCAATTATTTCGGAACAACCATTAGATGCAGCAACGGTAGAGTTATCAGAGCACCTGTAGAGTCTTATTATTTCATTTGGGCTAAATTCGCCTACAATGAACGGAGAATGAGTTGTCAGTATTACCTGGCCGCTTAACTTTTTGGCCAAATAACTTGCCAATTCTCGTTGTTGATGTGGATGTAAATAAGCTTCTGGCTCCTCAATACAAATTATTGAAACTTCAGTAGAGATATCAGTTGGTTGATTTTGCGAGGCCCACAAGGATAAATAAATTTGATTAATACGCCCCTCACCTCCGATCAACAGTTTCTTACCCTTATATTCAGAAGAAATTATTAGTTTAGAAATTAATCCTTCTGCTTCCGTTGCAGAGCTATTAAATACAATTTTTTGAGATGAGTTATGAATTGAAAGCTTATTCAGTTCATCGTTTATATTATTCGTTGCATTTTTTATGTAGGAAAGCTCTGGAATTGTTTTGTCTACTTCATTCAACTTATTTTCAATGTCTTGGTATAGTATTTCATCATTTTCAATTAAATCTTCTGTCCTTGTTTCTTTTGCCTTTAGTAAAAGATCTTTCTTCGCTTTATTTATGTAATCCCAAAACTCTCTTCGACTTCCAATATATTTAAGATTAAGAAATCTCTTGTAACTTGGTCCGTCAATTTCATTGAGGTCTTCGGGCTTATCCGAAGGACCGAGTAGAAACTTATATGTTGTTTTCCGAGGCTGTCGTTCTGCTTGAAACTCCAGAACCAGATCCCCTTCATCAGAGATTCCAGTAATCCTCGAGGTGATACATTCTTCAGTTATGTCAGCGAAATAAGCACGAATTACTATTTGTCTGCAGTCAGAATAAGCAAAAAAATCAGATTCTTTCAACTCGTAATCGTATATTGAAAATCCTTTGTCAAGCAAAATCCTCAAGGCTTGTAAAAGGTTAGTTTTCCCGACATCATTTGAACCAATAATTAAACAATGACGGTCAAAATTCACTGTTATTTCTTTGAAGTTTCTGAACCCTTTGATAAATAATTGTCGTAAATACATACAAGTCCAATTAAAAGGCGAAATAAAATTCTGACCTTGAGAAGGACACAGATAGTCTTTCGTCAAAATTCAGTCCATTATTATTTTATAGCCAGTGACAACTTTCCAATATTCTTCTTTATAACCCTAATGTATTCCCCTCCTCTGTTTGCCAACCAAAATGACAAAAAATATTAGTGAACTCCTCTAAGCAAGGTTTCACCTGCTTCCTTGTCAGAAAGGAGTTATCCTATTAGGGGTGACTAACTTTTAGTCAGACCTTAATAAGTTTCATAAACTCTAGACATCTAAGCTTCAAAAATAATCGTAACCCTTCCAAGGGGAAGACAATAACTTTTCCAATTAATTAAGCGAATAAAACTGCGATGACCGAACAGTTAACGAAATGCATTCTTTGCAAGAAAATCTCTCCGCTTACTATGGAGCATATAATCCCGGATGCCCTAGAAGGCAAACTCATTTTTAATTGCTTGTGTAAAGACTGTAACTCTAAATTAGGAGAAAAAGTCGACAGTCAACTGACTAACTACGGTCCCATCAAAGTAATTAGGGCAACGCACGGCATAACCGGTAAAACAGGAAAAATTCCGCAACTTCTTCCTACCATTATGTATGACAAGACAGGTAGAAAGTTCAGACTGTTTCAGGATGAAGGTAAGTTAGTTGCTCGAAGTCTCCCTTCTCCTATAGTTCAAAGTGAAGAGGAAGGAAAAATCACTCTGCAATGGAGTTGCGATTCATCGGATAAAGAAACTATTAAAAAAAGGTTAGATAAGGCAGAAAAAAAATATGGGGCCAAAATTATCAATACCGATTTTGTCGAAAGGACATTCGATAATCTGTTATTGGAGGGGAGTATTACTCTCGATAGGAAATTTCCAGTTCTACCATTCTTAAAAATTGCCTATGAATTCCTCTTTTTATCCTTTCCTGATTGTGAAAACTGGCTGAATACCCAAGAAATGCGCCAAGCCTTACTTACCAATGATGAATCTCTTGCAAGAAAATTTGTGTTGCTTTATGGGTTCAAGGCACCCTACTTTTGTCATTTCTTAAGCTTTTCTCAAGGTATTCCGCCCAAGTTGTCTGAAAAACGATCCTCTACTAGTCTGTTTTGCAATGTGACCCTTTTTGGACAAATATCTTGTTTAGTCTTTCTCGGAGATCCCGGACGCTTCCTGGAAAATTTGGAGAATCACGCCTATCTGCAACTTATGGATCCGAAGCTATCTACTAAACTAGCCCTTCCTCGTTCACGATAAAGAAAATTCCCTACTTCCGAAACGATTTTTTACGCTGAAAGTGCCTCATTAGTAGCCAGAGCATTAGTCTGTATTATTAAGCTGATTTTCCTTACTCGAATGAATTTCTACGTTATAAATTGAACTAAATCCTATCCAAACGCCCCGATAATCAGGGCGTTTGGAACTTGAAGGGAAGTTGAATTGAATAAAGGCGTTAAATCTTCTTCTCAACAAACCATGGGTTATTGACTAGACGCTGCCGCCTTCCCGGTTACTTGTCCAAAAACCAGTGCATCGGTAAGCATCGCTCCGCCTCTATTTAAACCACAGGCGATTTCTCCCGCTGCGTAGAGACCTTTTATCGGCTTTCCGTCCCAATCAAGAACTTGATGTTCTGCATTGGTTTTCAGGCCGCCTTTTGTATTTGATCCGCCGGCAAACAACGGAATAGCATAAAAGACAGTTCCCTCAAGAGCTTTTAGAGACTTAGGATTTCGTCCGAAGTCTTCGTCTTTCCCTGCCGTGCTCATTTCATTGAAACGCTTTAAAGTTTCGGCCAGTTTCTGAGGATTCATTCTTCCTTTATTGACAGAAGTTTCGGCAATCTTCTTGGCTAACTCTTCAATCGAATCTCCTTTTAGTATCCATCCCTTCTTTAAGGCATCAGAATTATCTGCGGCGCCATAGTCAATGAAACCGTAACCGACTGTAGAACGGGTGAGATTTGCCAATGGGCGGGATTTGAATATCTTTTCCTCAAAAATCTGCCACGCCGGCATATTGTCATATGTCATGGTATCAAGATTCTGTTCGGCAGCTTTTTCATAGACGCTATTGTTGGTAATTCCGCCCATGATCTTGTTCTCAGCGATGAAACGATCTCCCAGAGCATTAACAACGAAAGAACCGGAAGCTCCGACTCCGACAGTTGTGACCCCTAAGCGCATTCCGTTGTGGTAAACGGGAGGAGCCCAGATCATTCTGGCTGCACAAGTTGAGACTTTAGATAAAGCAGCGCCAGCCTTTATGCCCATACGTATACCTTCGCCTTCGTTGTAAGGAGTTCCGTAGAACGCAAAGCCTCCGACAGAAGGTCCGGGCAAAAATGCTTTTCGCATTTCGGCACTGTACTCATAACCGCCGGACGCAAGAATTACACCTTTCTTAGCTTGAATACGAATGTCGTTACCGTCTTTCTTTGCAACTACACCTACAACATGGCCGTCTTTATTGAGGATTAAGGAAACTGCCGGAGCGTTATCTATGACTTTAATCAGACTGCTTCTATCTTGAATGCCTTTTTCTAATGCGCGCCAAAGAGCCTCCCCTTCTGTCGCTTCACTCTTGGGACCGTTATAGCTGGAAGTTTTGCCCATCCTAGCGGGATACATTAAGTGATAGGAGGCATAGGAGCTGGTCTTAGCCCCGGGAAAGTTAACGTACTGAGCCGGTCCGCTAAATTTTTGACCTTTAAGTTCAGGATCCAGAGATTTAAGCCAGTCCATCAAGTTGGGTGTGTATTCGACCCAATATTCAGCCATTCCGTTCGAGATGTCATCTTCTTCTCCGACGGATGGTTTGTCATCGTATTTGGCAGAGAATAAAGCTCTGAAGTATTTGCGCAGTTCTTCTTTGTTTCCGTCTTTATCCGGACAATGAACCCAACCACCGGACATACGGGTGTTAGAGCGTAAGGTGGCTAAGGGTTGTTTTTCAAGAATGATTACAGAAGCTTTATGATCCGCGGCAGTTATCGCAGCAGCGGCGCCAGCACCGCCTAATCCGACAACCACTACATTGGCGGATTCATCAAACTTATTTTTCGATTCAGCAGCAACAGCCGGAAGGCTGCATGCTAATGCTGTTGAACCTACGAGGAAATTCCTTCGAGATATTGAGGTCATGTTGTTCTCCTTGGTTAGAACAAATAAATTATCTGAAGCTAGCAAATTAGTGTCAACGCCTTGGGAGCCTTGTTTTGCATTTTTGTCGGTGAAACAAAAATAGAAGCAACTCACAGTTCGGAATCCTTAACTTGACAATGCACAGCGTTATCGGAGAATTAAAAGGAGGTCCGTTATTCCAAAACTGAATAACTGCACTAATAGACAGTTCTCGCGCCTATTCTAAAAATTCAAAATGGCTGCATCACCTCTTTTCTCGAATACTAAGGAGAGCACATGACAGCCAAAAAGATTACACGTCGGACTTTCTTAGGTACGACAGCCGTGGGCGCCGCTTCAACTTCATTGAGTTTGAATACTTGGGCACAAGCCATTAACAATCAAAAATCACCTTTGATTAACGGAACGATTCCGGCCCTGGAAGACGACGTAAAAGTTGTTAATACTTACCATGAGATCCATTGTCACGGACAATGCATGCTCAAAGCACACGTCAAAGACGGAAAGCTCCTTGCCTTAACCAGTGCCGGCGACATTCCTTCAAAAGACTGTCTTCCATCCGATGAATCTATCGGAAAGATGCAGCGTCGAGCCTGCATGAAAGGTTATGCAGAAAGAAAACGTTTATACGCTCCCGACCGCCTTAAATATCCTCTGATACAAACGATTGAAAGAGGAAATACAGCGGGTTTTAAACGCGTTTCCTGGGATGAAGCATTAGACAGAGCATGCGAGGCAATCCGCAAAATGCAGGATCGCCAAAAAGAACTCGGCTACTTACCGATTTGGAACAATGGCTGCGCTCCGTTAAATATGCTTGGACCCTGCCTCTCCGCTTATGGTCACCATTCAGCCGGCAACCAAAACGACTGCCTCTATAACGCATTAGGAAAAGGCGTTAAAGGACATCCGGCAATCGATATGCTGAACTCCAAACTGATCATCGTTTGGTCGGCTGATCCTCAGACCACTTCTCCGCACTTACCTTTCATCATGACAAAAGCACGAGAGAAAGGTATTCCGATTGTAGTGATCGATACGAGATATACCGGTACGGTAGGCGCTATGGCAACCGGAATTCCGGGTGTTCCGGCTTGGATTGCACCAAGACCGGGAACGGATTCTGCAATCCTTGCTGCCATGGCAAATACGATTTATCGCCGAAACCTTCATAATCCCGCATATCTCAAAGAATATACGTTCGGCTTCTTCCCAGGAGACTCCGTCATCAGCAATTCTCCGGCTAAGAGCCCTGTTGATGGTCATCCATGGAAAGGCCAAAGCTTCACCGTTCCGAAGGGACAAAGTTTTGTTGAATATTTAGATGAATTGAATGCAACACACGGCGGCGAAGAAGGCGTTTTGAAATGGGCAGAACTCCTTTCCGGCGTTCCTGCTAAGACGATTAAGAATCTGGCGATTGCTTACGGCAAAACCAAACCCGCCTGTATCTATTCTGCTTGGACAGCCGGCGGTGCACAAAGAACCGGAAACGGCATGTACTACACCTGGCTTATGCTGGCTCTGGCTGCAATGACAGGAAATGCCACGGTTCGAGGCGGCGGTATCGGTTCTTTGTCTCCGAATGAAGGTATGTCCGTGAAACTCGGCAAAGCTCCGGGCATGGCACACGGCAAAACCTTCAAACCGCTTTTGTTCTCTACTCACGTCTCGAGCCAAGTCATTATGACAGGGCGAGATACGCGCACGTCGGAACAATTAAGAGAGGACATTAAACTTCTGAACGGCATCGATTTAGGCGAAGATCCTAGACTCCACCTTGAAATGTTTATTAAGGGAGCCGGAAGCGGAGATGTATTCAATCAGCGTGCCGCCATCAATCCGAAATTAGAGGCTTGGAATAAATTAACTTCCGTCATTACCTATGACCGCTTCATGAGCACGACGGCCAGGTACTCGGATATTATTCTCCCGGTTGTTACTCATTTCGAAGAAAGCTTCATTACCGGCTCCAGAGTCAAGACCGATACGAATTTCGTTAATCAGATTCTTGACCCGATGTACGAATGCAAGACCGACTGGCAAATTAATGAATTGATTGCTCAGCGTCTCGGCATTAACTGGGGACGCGACGGTAAATCCGACATTGACGTCATGAAGATTCAATGGGCGGGCGCTAAAGTTCCGGAAAAATACAAAGAACTCAATCCTGAATTCAAACTTCCGACCTTTGAAGAAATGCAGAAGGAAGGCAATGTTCAGCTCTTTGTGAAACCGGAAACTTCCGTCATTGACGCAGCCAGGTTCGCTCCAGGAGAATTCCCGACCGATACCGGCAAGATTAACTTCTACTCTCCTTTCCTTGCGGAAAGGGGACGATTAAAACAGAAAGCAGCACGTGCTCAGTATGTCAGACCGCCGGAAGGTATTGAGGATTTGCTTGAAGGTAAGAAAGGAGCGAAAGGAATTGCCTACAGTCTGCAGTTCACGACGCCTCATATGCCCAACAGAAGTCACTCCTCTTTTGATAACACGACTTCTTTGATGGACGCCTTCCCGCATTGCGTCTTCATCAACCCTGAAGATGCACAAAAACGAGGCATTTCCGACGGAGACGAAGTGTATGTGTATAACGATGCAGGCTGCATGAAAATTCCGGCACAAATTACTCTTCGTCAATTGCCGGGTGTGGTTTCTATCGGTGAAGGCGCTTGGTATCAGCCCAGCCCGACGGAGAAATACGAAGCATGGTTTGATTTAGACGGCGATGGAAAACCTGAGAAGCACATTGTCGCAGTGGATGTCGGCGGAGCCGTCAACACACTAACGACAGACCGTGATATCGGAGCAGCAGATCCAGTGCTTCACCTGCAGACCAACAAGTCAGGCGGATTTGCAGCGGGCGGAAATCTTTGCGAAGTCAGCAAACAAAAACCGGCCTAAGTTCATCGACAAGGATATAAGGAATAAACCATGACTCAATATGCATTTTTCTTCAATCAGAAACGCTGCTTAGGCTGCAAAACTTGTGTCATCGCCTGTAAAGAATGGAATGAGAGCAAAAGAGGAGACGCCAATCTCAACAGAGCATTAACAGAAGAAACAGCAGGAACTTTTGATACTCCCGCCTCTTGGGGCGCAGGCGCCAGACCGGATACGCTTAACGGCGCACACTCCAAAGATATTCTTCGCAGATTTGATGCGAAAGAAAACTGGAGACGCGTAACGTTTTTTGAATTCGGCACAAAAGCTCCGAACATTGCCATTGTTCCGTTATCGATCGGCTGCAATCATTGTTCTGAACCGGCGTGTATTCCGGTTTGTCCTGTTAAGGCCATTTCTAAGGAAGCTAAATACGGCGCAGTCCGAGTGGATTCTTCCAAGTGCATCAGCTGCGGAGCCTGCCGAGCTGCCTGTCCGTGGGACGCACCTCAGTACTACAAAGATTTGCAGGCTGAGGGGCCCAGACCTCCCATGACCAAATGCGATCTTTGTTATGACAGATTAGAAAAAGGACTTAAACCTGCTTGTGTGGCATCTTGCCCCGGACGAGCATTAGAGCTTCTTCCCGTAGAAGAAATTCTGAAGCTTCATCCGAATGCAACACGCACTGCTCTCGGATTTAAGCAAGAGGATGTCAACCGTACGAAACCGAACATTTACTTTGAGTCCCGAGAACTCTTCTTCTAATTAATATGGTGAGCATCAAACAAAGCGAGGTTGAATTGAATCATTCTTCCGAACAATGTTCAGAGCTCTTCTTCAAAACACTGGGGCTGCTCTTTTTAAACGGCCCCAGTGAAGAGAATGTTCAGCTCTTAACTTTAGGATTAGAGAATTGCCGACAATGCGGGTTGATTTCTCAAGCCGAGTATGAGGAGCTTTCGGAGCAGCTCGACTTGCAAGCACTCGGCCGAGATTACGGATCTCTCTTTTGTCTCGGAAGTTCCAGCCTTTCTCTTTATGAGAGCGTCTGGCTAACCGGCCTGGCGATGCAAGAGCCAAGGGACGAATTAAGAAAAATCTTAAGAGCGTGCGGTTTGAAACCGAACACGAATTCCAATGAACCGGAAGATCATCTCGGCTTTATCTATTACTGCGTCGGGATGCTGCTGGAAAAACGGAGGGGTGCAGACGGAGATTTAAGAGAGTCGGAGGATATGAGTCCGCTGAAGGAGACGGTTTCGCACTTGAAGTGGACGCGACTCCTCGCCGGAGCTATCTCGGATAGGCATGCGGGTAATTTCTATTCGAATATCGTCTCTATAGCGAATAGACTTGCTAATGAAACGATAAATAAAAACGATTAGGAGCAGTTGTCAACTACCTCGGCCTAAAGGCCGAGGCTTGAAAAAGTCTCTAGTTGACTAGCCTCAGTCCGTCGTTTTGAGGACTACGTTGGTTGGGAATGCACAGGCACCGCGGGATGCAGATCCTAGTCCCGCGCTCTGCGGCCGTTGGTTAAAAGCTCTGAGAGGTAAGAGCGGTGCTGTCGGCTTGAAACCCCTTCCAACATTGGCGAAGGATCACAACCGGTCGAAAGACCGAGGAGAGAAAACTTGAGAGTATTTCTACTAAACAAACGTGGAAAGCCGCTGATGCCCTGTTCACCGGCAAAAGCGCGCCTACTGCTTAAAGAGAAGAAAGCTATTGTTGTAAGGCGCACGCCTTTCACCATTCAGCTGACGATTGCGACCGGCGAGGCCAAACAGCCGGTGAGTCTGGGTGTTGATGCCGGATACAAACATGTCGGCCTTTCCGCATCAACGGAAAAGGCTGAGCTTTATGCATCAGAAGTCGAACTCCGTCCGGACGTCTCTGATCTGCTCTCTGCTCGTCGTACGTTACGGCAGTCCCGCCGTAACCGCAAAACGCGCTATCGCGCACCGAGGTTCGACAACCGCATCCGCACCAAGCGCAAAGGCTGGCTTGCACCATCAGTTGAAAATCGAATCAACGCGCACTTGTCGCGCATAGGAGCGATTCTTCGACTGTTGCCGGTCACGAAGATCACCGTGGAAACGGCGTCCTTCGACACGCAGCTGCTGAAGAATCCCGACATTTCGGGAAAAGAGTACCAAGAGGGAGAACAGCTTGGTTTCTGGAATGTTCGAGAGTATGTTCTTTTCAGAGACGGGCACGCTTGTCAGCATTGTCACGGCAGATCGAAAGATCCGGTGCTCAATGTTCATCACTTGGAAAGCAGACGCACTGGCGGAGACTCGCCCGGCAACCTGCTCACGCTTTGTGAGACGTGCCATAAAGCACTTCATCGCAGAGAAATCAAGCTGAAGACCAAGCGCGGGCAGTCGTTCCGTGCGGAAGCCTTCATGGGAATTATGCGCTGGGAGGTACTGAACCGCCTAAAGGCGTCGCATCCTGAGCTGGAGGTGCACAACACCTACGGCTACCGAACCAAGCACACACGAATCGTGAACGGCATCGACAAGTCGCATTGTGCGGATGCTTTCTGCATCGCCGGCAATCTCGGCGCCAAAAGGCTCGGCGAATTCTTCTTCCAGAAGCAGACGCGTCGGAACAACCGGCAGATTCACAAGCTTTCCATCCTCAAACACGGGCTTCGAAAGCGCAATCAGGCGCCTTTTGAGGTCAAAGGCTTCCGTCTTTTTGACAAGGTTGTTTGCCAGGGAGAAGAAGGCTTTATTTTCGGCCGTCGATCCTCCGGGTCTTTTGATGTACGAAAGCTCGACGGCACCCGCATTTCAGCGGGCATAAGCTACAAAAAGCTGCGTCTGCTGGAGAAGAGACGGACCTATTTAAAAGAAATTCGAAAGGAGGAGGCGCTTCCTCCCCTGCCTGAAGGAAGGAGTCTCCGCGCCTAAATTTGATGAATATCAAGCTTTTGTTCATTCCGCTGCTCCTTTTTTCTTCTCAGCTGTATGCGGAGACCATTCATCTCGGCATTCTCAACACTTCCGGCAATGAAGCCGAAAACGTTCTTTATGCCGAGACAACCTCTGTTCTCAAGGACAAATTAAAACCGAGGAATGTGGAGGTTTCGACTTACGATCTTCCGGGGTTAGAGAAAGCCATTGCTACAGGAAAATTAGATTTCTTTATCTCCAATCCGGGATTCTATGTTTCGAGCAGACAGAAGCTCGATACCACTGCTCTTGCCTCTCAAAGCAATCAATTTTTTAGGCGCCCAGACAGAGCATTAGGTTCTGTTTTTGTTGTTCCTCAGCAGAACGGCAATAATTTTTCTCTTCGAGATTTAAAGGGAAAAAGCGTCTGCGCCGTCGCGCCGAATGCTTACGGCGGTTTATACATTGCTTTAGGTGAGCTCAATCGCAGAGGCTTTGATCCGGATAAATTTTTTAGTTCTATTCACTATTCCGGCTATCCCATGCCAAAAGTTCTTGAGGACCTGAAAGCCGGCAAATGTGAGGCTGCGATCGTACGAACATGCCTTCTCGAGGAACTCTCGTCTTCCGGACAGATTAAAGGCAATGAATTCAGAGTGATCGAGCCTAGGCCCACAAGTTCAAAGGAATAATGCATTCGATCGAGCGATCTTTACCCCGGATGGGTTTTTGCCGCAACCAAGAACACTTCTGAAGCACTCAGAAAAGAAACCACCAAAATCTTGTTTTCCCTTCCTGCCATTCAAGGCAATGAATGGAGTGTTCCTAGGAACTTTGCCGACCTGGACAATCTCTATAAGAATTTAAAGGTCGGACATTACGAATATCTGAGAAACTGGGACTGGAAAGAATTTATTCGGAATTATTGGAGCTTTATTCTCATTGTTTTCGTTGTGATGATTGCGGTTTTCCTTCACAACCTCATCTTGAAACAACAGGTTGAAAGGAAAACCGAGCGTCTGAGACAGACGATGAAGGAAAAAATGGCGGAGCATCAAGCAGCCGTCAGCGCGAATCGTCACTTACATGACATGGAGAAAATCAACCTTGTCGGCATGCTTTCGAGCATAATCGCACATGAGCTCAGACAGCCGCTCACCGTTATCAGAAACTACTCCGAAGGACTCAGAGATATTCTTCATTCTCAGGATTACGATGCGAAACTTCTGGAGGAAGCGCTCAAGGTCGTTGATGAGCAATCCATCAGGGCCTCTTCGATTATTGAGCATATGCGAGGACTGATTAAAGGAAAAGAATCGAAGGTTCGTGAAGTTGATTTGAATTCGTCGGTTCCGTCTATCCTCGAAACTTATAAAGAGCTAGGCGGAAAATATGAAGTTAATCTCGTTGCGTCGGACAACGCTCCGGTTTATGTCCGGATTGATCCCACTCAGTTTGAAATTGTTTTACTCAACTTGCTCAATAACGCTTCCGAAGCCATAACGCAGCAAGAAACGAAACCGATTATCACCTTAGAGATCTCCGGTGAAAACGGTGAAGCCGCCGTTACTGTCGCCAATGAAGGATTTTTAGAACATGAAGAATGCTTTAATAATCTGTTTGCCGTGAAGAACTCTACTAAAGTCAACGGTCTCGGACTGGGATTAGCAATTGCGGCAAGAGTCGTAGAACGCTGGGGCGGTCAGCTCAGTATTCGTCAGCACAATAAAGAGGTCATCGCATGTATCCTTCTTCCGAGCCTATAGATCTATCCGTCCTCCGCTTAGTTCAGGGAAAGTCTTTAGTCAGAATTGTGGACGACGATGAGACTGTCGCGAAATCCTATGAATTTATGCTTCGTTGTTCCGGCTGGAACTGCAGGATCTTTAATAGTGCGGAAGATTACCTTGCTTCTGAAAACGTTCAAATCGGTTGTCTGATTCTTGATGTTCGGATGCCGGGACTTTCAGGTCTGCAGCTTCAGCAAAAGTTAGAGATTCTCGAGCGTGAGATTCCTATCATTTTTGTGACCGGACACGGAGATGTTGATATGGCCGTGCTTGCATTGAAACGCGGTGCTCAGGACTTCATGCTGAAACCGGTTGATCCTCAGAGGTTAAAGGGGGCAGTTTTTCAGGCATGCCAAAGTGACTTGCTTCACTTCTTAAGAAGTCAAAAGGAAGAAGCTGAAAGAGAAGCGACGAGCTCTCTTTCACAAAGAGAGCGAGAAGTCGCGCAGCTCTTGGCGCAAGGTTTACTTTACAAGCAAATCGCTGAACGTCTCGGTTGTTCGGAAAGGACAGTGAAATTTCACAAGGCCCGGATTGCTGAAAAATTAGGTGTTAAAACTTCAGCTGAGATTGCTTTAAGACTCTCCAGTACTGCTAAAAATAAATGAGATATATGAGCATTAAGAAACTGGAGATGTACAAAAAGTGTTTTGTACAAAATCAGCCACCCTGAATTTATTTTTTTTCGATTAAGAATTGTGTCCCTATAGGAACATAGGAGGAACTCTTGACCATCCTGATTTATGCAGTGACTTTTGTCAGGTTGTCGAAGTACCGTACTCAGATGGATCAAACTTATTAGAAGCAGAATAATTTCATTTTTTTTGGCGTCTTTTTCCGCTTCTCTATTAGTCAGATTAGCGGGCCTGTTAGCTTCTATTTCTTGCCGTTCACAGAATGCGGCTTCTTCTGCATAATCAAAACCGCTACTAACTCGCTGGCAAGAAGTACCGCCATTCCGAAAATTGCCGACAAGCTCAATCGCTCATTAAAAAGCAGGACTCCAAACATTACCGCAAACGGCACGCCGGAAAATTGAAAGACACAATTAAGTAACGTCGAGCCTCTTCCCCAGCCTAGGGTGACACAAAACTGCTGAAGTACAGTAAAGAGCGCCAACAGAATAAAAATAGGATCGAGAAAACTTTTATAGGGTTTACTTTCTAACGGGAAAAGGACTGCCGCAGTGATACAGCACGTCAGCGAAAAATAAAAAATTGTTCTTTCACTAGGTTCCCCTCTTTTACCTAAACCCTTGAGAGAAAGACTTGCAAGTGAAAGGAACAATGCGCTCAGTAATGCGGCTGAAGAGTAGCCAAAACCAACCTCGCTAAAAGAAGGACGGTTAACAAGAAGAACTCCGAAGAAGCCAAGAGGTATTAAAGGAAGAATCTTTAACCATACCGAACGCTTTTGATTGAAAGCATGCAAGCAGAAAAAGAGGCTAGTAAATAGCGGTGCCGTGTAGTACATCGTCTGAGCGTTGATAACCGGAATATTTTGTGCAGCTTCTATAAACAGAACAACTGCACCGATACCGCATAAACAGCGAATCGTTGTCAGAAGTGCGTTAGGAGTCTTAATGGAAACGTGAGAATGCTTAAGGAGCGAGTATGAAATTAAGGCCAGAGGAAAATACCGAACGAATAAAATTTGGGATAAACAGTATTCATTGTTGGCAACATTTAGACATGCGGTAATACTTGCTGCAAAAAAGCCGGAACAAATTACCAATAGGCTGTAAAGTGGATTCGTGTTCCGGCTTGGGTTCATATTTAATGACATGGAACCCCTTTGCTCCCAGCGAGATAGAGGGAGCAAAATGAAAGTGACAAAATTCTCATTAAAGGTGATTCCATGTCAGTTAGAAGGATACTCGCAAAAACTATCGATACAGATCTCGAATACGAAGCCATCGGTATAGATTTAGCTAAGAATTGCGTCAGTGCTGCTCTGTTAACAACAGATGGTGAAGTGGTCTGCATCGACCGGCTTGACTATTCTGAGCTCGAGAAAAGTGCCCAGGCGCTTAGTTCTACGACGTTCGCCATGGAGCCATGCACTGAAATGAATTATTTAGTTCAAAAGTTAGAGGCTTGGGGACATCGTTGTCTGGTTATCGGCGGCAAGAATGTACAGAACTACGTTGAAAATCATTTTTCAGGCCAAAAAACTGATTTAAATGATGCTCAAGCCCTGGCTTTTCTAGCCCAAGATACACAGCTGAGGACAATCAAAGCCAAAGATGTAGAGCAACAAAAGTACGCGAGCTTAACAACATTGCGGGAACAATATATCAAGCAATATAGGCAGACCATTGTGTCTTTAAAAGGGATTTGCCAAGCCTGGGGATTGAATATCTCGAAAGGAATCAGCGGGAAAGCTCGATTGAAAGATCTGATTGAAAATCACGCAGCTTTCCCGGAGGAACTGAAGGAAAGTCTCGTTGACATGGTTACACACGCACAAACAGCTCAAAAGGCCTTGAACAAAATCACCAAAACCCTTGAGGAGTTAGCTAAGAGCGATAAAGTTTGCCAGTTAATTCAAACGATTCCGGGGCTGGGATCAATCTGCAGTTGCAGACTTCGTGCAACGGTTGGAGACATAAAGAGATTTAAAAGTCCCAAAGATTTTCCTGCCTATTATGGATTGGTGCCGAGAAGCATTGCTACTGGGCACAATGAGAGAAAAGGAAAAATTACCCATCGTGGAGACAGGACTATGAGGTCTTTAATGGTGCAAGCGGCCGGGAGCTTGGTTAACATGGCCACTAAAGGAAAATTGAAATCCAAACAGTTAACGAAGTGGATTTTGAAGAAGCAAAAAGAAAAAATGCCATGGGGAAAACTCGTATGCGCCGTTGCCGCAAAGCTTTTACGGATTGTTAGAGCTGTTCTTATCAGCAACAAACCATATAACTCAAAAATAGCAGGGGTCGCGAAATGCTCATTGCCCAAAGGGAGCTAAAGATTTAACTTACAGTTCGAGCACAATCGTCTACAACAAAGCATGAGAAAGCCGAAAGGCCCGCTCCACAGCCCGATAAATTCAATTAGCGTCACAGCTATCCAATTTTAGGGGGCACGAGCGGACTGATCTTGAAGTTCATGGTAGGCAAATAGAATCAATTGAGGTTCTTGAAACAGCCTGGAGAGATTGGTAGATTGGCCTCTTCTGTATGCAACAGCAGACGCATTTAACCTCGAACAAGATACCTAGACAACCAAAAAAAATATGGAAACAGGTCTTGCTTCGCAAGACTAAAGAAAAACTTTATCCTAAAGTGCTTGACAACTACCGGGGTTCCAGAGATTTAGAATTTATGATTCATACCTACAGCAAGCTGCCATGCGTTAACCATATTGGCGCGGAAAGGTAAACCGCTTGCTTTCAAAGAAGCAGTTCCGGAAAGCAACTTTCCGCCGTCAGCATAGCCGGCGAATCCGTACACGTAAGTTCTCTTGCTCAGAGGATACTCATAGGCAGCATTGATGTTCCAAGAATTGTATTTATCTTCCATACCGGCTTTCTTGGCTTTTCCATCCAATTTACCCAAAAGCAACTTGCCTCCGAACTTTAACGTACCACCAGCCAAAGGAGTTGCGCTTGAGAGAAGAATCACATGCTGTTTGCGTTTATTGTCCTGGGTTCCGTATTGATAACCGAAGAAGACTTTGGTCATCGAGAACTTATAGGAACCGCCGGCAGAAATCACATAAGCCGGTTTAAGCGCTTCGGAAGACTTATTGTCGAGAGTTTCAAAAATAAGCTCTGCATTTAACGATCCCTTGTCATACATCGCCCCGATTCCGTAGTAATGATCGTTATGAGACCATTTTTCGTCATCTGTTGTTGTACCGTTAGAGTACATGGCTTGGACTTTAAAGCCGTCAAAACTCGGAGAAACGTAGGCCAATGCGTTATTAACGCGGCTTTGGTTAAAGGTATAGCCAATAAAAGAGGCTACCCCGTAACCGATTCCAAAGGGGCTCCACTTCGCCATATTGAAATCACCGGTACCTCCGCTAAGTGAAACCATTCTTCCGAAAGCAATCTTGCCAAACGGAGCCGTTACATCTAAATAGCTCTGACGATTGAAGGCACCATTCTGTACAACACCGTCTTTGCTCCAAGTATTGAACTGAGCTCCTGTGTCCAAAAGGAAGCCCTGTTCCAAATCAAATCCGACAGAATAGCCATTACCTAAATCTTCTCTGCCGCGAATGCCGATACGATTTCCCATTGAAAAACCGGATGTAAATTCCAGCATTGCATCCTGCCCTTTGACTTTATAGCCGGTGACAGCTGCATCAATCACACCGTAGACCTGAACATTGCTTTCTGCTGCATAAACCCCGGTCATGAGTAAAGCAGCCGCAGATAAAGCAAGAACTTTTTTCATAACTTTTCCTCGTATTGTTCGAGGAGACAACGTATCCGTTGTCTCCTATGTGGGTTTGAAGATTAGTTCCAGGTCAGAGTGTGACGTGTTGCGATACCGCACATATTATTAGGCTGGAGCATAAAAAAGCGGTTCCAGTTCGGCTGAACGCTGATGTAATTCTTGCCGTTGGAGTCGACACCTGTGTATGTGATCATGTAACGATCCGGCATATCAGCAGCTTTACTAGTGTCTTCCCAATAAATTGCCTGACGTTTTCCGTTTGCTTCTTTTGCAAGTTTCTCTGCTTCAGCTTTGGTCAGCATCTTTCCGCCGCCGTTGTACATTTTCTCTATCTTTTCTAAAGCAGCAGGCAAAGGTTTGGCATTAGCGGCAGGTTTTGACTGTCCGAACACCTGTCCGTTCTTATAGGCCACTAAACGATTAATAATATTGTTCGGAGAAGAAGCCGGGTATTTTGCATCCAAGAACGGATATTCAGCACGGCCTTGTTTGCTCACGGTATATGCGCAGTTTGTATCTCTCAGTGCTTTTTGATATCCGGGAGCTTCTTCAAGTTTGAATCCGGGTTTGGAAGAATCAATACCATAGTCGCCGTAGACAAAGGCGTTTTTGGGATTGACCATTAAAGGACGATAGAAGTAACCGATGATGATCATCTTCTTGGGATTCACGACGTAGACGTCTTCATAAGACATGAAATCGCGAATCGCATTTTCTTTCGCTTTTGCCAACTGCTGGGGATTCAGATTAGGATCGAAGTGCCAAAGGAGATTCCATTCTTTGATGGTCGTCAAGGACTTGCTCATAATGGCTTCAAGCTTCTTCAGAGCTTCAGCATCTTTCTTCGGATCTCCAGTATTGATCGATTTAGAAGTGATGACTTCTACCGGACCGTCAAACTGCACGCCATAGCTGTCGTAGTAGTTATAGCCATGATTTTTGATTTCATTTTCGCGAAGCTGCTTGACCCAAGCAACAGAAACACCTGTTCCGGACTTGCTTGCTCTCAAGATCTTGCCGCTGTCTTTGGCAGTTGTTCCGTAGAAAACAAAAGTTCCTTTAGCCGGATCGTAATCTGTCGTCAACTCTGCAGTGATGTTTTCCGGTCTGTTGCCGTAAGAAGTGGCGATTGCATACATATTTCTGCCGCCGCCGATTTTCTTTCCGTCGAACGTGCTGGGACCGGTATAAAGGAAATCAGCTGCCATATCTGCCAAAAGTTTTTTGCCTTCGGCTGTCTTGGTTAAGACAAATGCTCCAGAAGTTGCTTCACGCTTCTTAGTAGCACCGGAAATTTCCTGAACTTGGGGAGACGCAGTACTCACGGCTTGTGTTTTAGCAACTTCTTCTGCGAAGGACGAGCCGCAGGCCAAGGCCAAAGCAGAGGAAACTAGGATGGTTATTGGGGCTAAAGCAAAGGTCTTCATATATTCTCCTTGGTAGATGTGTCGGTACACCTCCTGATTCTATGAAGTTTGTTTACAATTAGAAATAGCAAATAAATCAACCTTGGAATTGCGTTTTTTGTAAATTCGATGCCATCCAAAAAAGACCCTTTTAATTCGGATCATATTGATTTTCTGTTAACTATTGCGGATACCGGCGCGATCGGCAAAAGCGGAGAAAAATTTAATCTTTCTCCCTCTGCGGCGACACGACTGCTCGATCGGTATAGGGATTTTTTCGGCGATCCGCTGTTTGTTGTATCTAAAGGCGTTTTACTCCCCACCTCTTATTTTCACAACCTTAGACCCAAGCTCGAGAGTTTCTTGGAACTTGCTTCGACTATTCGTGAACGAGATTTCGATTTAAAACACTGCCGGCGCCACTTTAAATTCTCCTGCTCACCGGGTTTTGCTCCTTCTATGATGGCTTATGTTTTACCGAGAATACTTTCCGAAGCTCCTGAATGTACCGTTGAACACGTCAGCATCGGAGAAAGTCCTATCTCAGTACTCATGAGCGGCGATATTGATCTTTTGATCGGGAGAGCCGTCGGTCTTCCGCAACAAGCACATTACGCCGACCTAAAAACGGGACACCGCTGCTTATTGGTTAGGAAAGATCATCCGCTGGTTTATAAAGACAAGATCACGGTTGATGACTTGACTCAGTACAAACGCGTTTCGTTATCTTCGGGACGCAAACAGGATTGGCGATCGCCGGACGATGAGATTTTTTCAGGAAGGAACAAAAATGAGTCCGTGTTTTTCAAAACCGACCGTGCGGACATGGCTTGGAAGGCTATTTCGGAATCCGATCTTATTTTGATTAGTACTGAAGAAAGCGCAAAAACCGCTTGCACCCTTTATCAGAACCTCACAATTGTCGATCTAGTCCCGCATCTCGAATTGAACAGTCCAAAGATGGCCATCATTTGGTCAGACAGTAAGCATAGGGATCCGGCTCACCAATGGTTTAGAAATCTTTTTTTGCAATGGAGACAAGATTGAGAACACCTCTTGTTTTTATTCCAATCTCTTGAAAATCCAATAGTCAATTTTGAATAAAGAAACTCTGTTTTAACTAAGTGTTGATATTAATCGTCCCGCATGCCAGCAAGGAGCACCCCCTAAATCAAGGAAGTGCGCAATGACATCCTTACTTCGCGTGTAGAAAGAAGAAATTTATTTGGAAATATATCTAAGTCCGCCCCTCCCTCTACTATCCAAAGATCACTACATAAAAGGCAAAGGCCGCCAATTTAGCACTGTCAATACCAAAAACAGACGAAAATTGCATATATGATGAGGGGCTCCATCGTTTGAGTTCTCGAAAACTTTATTTTGGCACTTTGGATGCCGTTGAGATTCGAAAGAACCGCTGAAGCCCCTCATTTCTACGTTTGCTAATAAGCTCTAAAGAGCCAATTAGGGCTGCCGCACTAATTTCTCTCGCGCACGTGACTGGAGGAGAGATTGCTAAACAGGCGTTTGAGACATTATTATTTAGCTGCCTCCTGCCCTGCAATCCGTCCATAGACAAGAGCATCTGGAACAGCATTGCCGCCAACGCGGTTAGAACCGTGGATACCTCCCGTGACTTCACCAGCAGCGTAAAGGCCACGAATAATCTTTCCGTTTTTATCTAGAACTTGAGTGTTCTTATTGATACGGACTCCGCCCATCGTATGATGTACAGAAGGAGACATGATCGTTGCATAATATGGTGCATGCCCGTCCAAGCGAACTTCAGGGTCACAGCTTGGACGCCCGAACGGATCATCTTTTGGATCGTTGCAGAATTTGTTCCAGTCGGCTACGGTCTTCTTCAAGTTTTCCGCGTTGATTCCTGCTTTCTGTGCAAGTTCGTCCCAAGTATTACCAACAAAGGCTTTTTTCTGCTTAACCAGGTCCTCAAGCTTCACACCATATTTGTTGCGTCCGTCCTTATCAATCTGACTCGCTTCGCTTGTGCCGATGATAAAGAACTGCTTGTCCCGCTGCTGCAGGGCTGCTTTGGAAATTGTATCTCTGCGACCCGTTTCATTCACGAATCTTTTACCGTCTTTGTTGACAAACACACTCGTGCTGATGTTTACCTTGCTGTTCGAGGATCCGGTATATGCATCGGTCGTCGGAAGAAGCTGAATATTGCCCATTTGAACTAACTGAGCACCTACCCTCTCGGCCATATTCATACCATCACCCTGAATAGACGGAACATTTGTCGTATTAACGTTATTTCCGAGCTTTTTATCCCAAATAGTATCGTAATGAACTCGCATGTCAACATTCGCACCGAAGCCGCCGGAAGCGAGAATTACACCTTTTGTCGCATTAATTACATATGTCTGACCGTTCGAGTTCAAACATTTCACGCCGACAACGCGGCCATTTTTAACGATCAGATCTTCTGCCTTAGTATTGAGCAAAAGCGTGACGGGGAGCTTCTTCTTCTGGATTTCATTGAGGAAAGTTTCGATGAAGCCAACACCAGACGCATAATTAGCCGATCGGTTTGCCCGCGGCCAAAGAGAGCCCATCACCTGTTCCGAGTTCTTACGCCAGACAAAGCCCATCTTCTCCAAATCTTTTTCCATCTGAGGTGCTTTGGTCGTAAGGTTGTAAACCAACTCTAAGTCACCTTGATAGTCTCCGCCTTTCCATGTTTGTAATGCATGGAACTCGGGGGAATCAAAGAGTTTCTTTTCTTTGGCAGCATCAAAGGCTTTAAGCTGATCCTTAACTTTTGCGATTAATTGTGCTTGCAGCCTATTCTTTGGCTTTTCGTTGAGGATGCTTTCAACAATCTTTCTTCTTTGCGCAGTCAATTCAAACTTAGCGCTCCTCACCAAATCTGCAGCATTGAAATTTCCGCCAGCTACTGATGTATTACCGCCGGCATAATGCGACTTCTCAACAACAATCACATTTGCACCGGCTTCTGCCGCTGCAACCGCAGCAGAAAGTCCTGCACCTCCTGCTCCGATAATCACGACTTGAGCGGTCTTTTCGACCGTTCCAGTCAGTTTTTTCGGCGGTAACACTTTCTTAGAAAAAGCTGTTACATCCAAACCAGCCTGTTTGAGTGCTTCGCGAACGGCACCCTTAATCGCAAAAGAAGTCAGCGTAGCACCAGAAACATTATCGACATTCACACTTTGATTTTTAATGATCTCTTCAGGTATTTGAACTTTTGGGAGATCAGCAATAGGGTGCGTCTCACTCCAGTCTAAGATCTTAATGCCAGCGATTTTCCCGTTTTTGATTACGGTTTCAACATTGACATCTCCGTTTCTGCCCATTGCAGAAGCCACAAAGGAACCGTCTTTGGCTAAGACAGATGGTTGGCAAAAGATCATGAGCGGGGCGCCACATAAGCAAAGAAAAAGAGCGGATTTCTTGGACATATTTCCTCCTGAGATTTAAAACCGCACTTGAGCTGAAGAAACTCTTTCAGAGCAAGTTCCTCCCTCAAGATTTTTATATTTAAAACCCAGAAGGTACTAGAGTACTCAGTTATTTTTTGGGACCTATCAATTCCAAAGCCATCTTGAGCTCTTCAACATCGTGAACTTTTAGCTTTCTGTAGATGTTTGCCCGGTAGTTCTCTATAGTCCTTTCTGACAAGCCTTTTCTCTCAGCGATAATTTTATTCGTGAGGCCTTTTCCGATTAAAGTGAGTACCTGAAGTTCTCGTTCTGAGAGTTTTTGATATTCCTGACGCAATTGTGAAGCTAGTAATAGACCAGCCTTTCTTCTTTGGTCTTCAAGAAGAGCTGCCTTGACGGTTTCAAGGAATATTTCCGGTCTTAGCGGTTTTTCCAAAAAGTGGAAGGCACCTTTTCGAAGCGCGTTGACCGCCATAGGAAGATCTCCGTGTCCCGAAAAAAAGATGATCGGAATGTCTATTCCCCTCCGTAAAATTATTTCGAAAAGTTCAAGTCCGGAGGTTTCCGGCATCTTTACGTCAAGGATGATGCAGCTTATCTCTGAGAATTGGAATTCTTCAAGAAATTCAGATGCACTTCTGTAGCATTTTGAATCGTAACCCTCAGAGGCTAGGAAATAGCAAATGGCAGACAGCATTGCTGGATCATCGTCCACAATATGGATTATTACCCCACTCATGATAAGTCTCCTGAAGGTAATTTGACGATAACCTTTAATCCGCCCCCTGGGTTTTCTTCGAACCGGATTAGGCCTCCCATGTTTTCAGCTAATCCAATAGCTATTGGCAGTCCAAATCCCATCCCATGTTTTTTACTGGTAAACACTCTTGAGGACTGAAGTGCATCAAGATTCACTTTAGGGCCATTGTTGTTAATACCGATGAGAAGGAAACCATTCTCTTTGCTAACGCTGATCTCAATTTTGGGAAGTTTTTCCGCGGCAATGTATTCGCAGGCATTCCTCAGTAAATTTGAGAATACCAAATCAAAACATACGAGATCGCCTCTAAAAATGCAGAGGCCTTCGGCTTGAATTTTTACATCGGCACATTTAGAGATGCCGGAAGCATGTAACGCCTCCTGCGTCAGTTTTTTGATTTCTGATGAAACATCAATTTCCTGAATTGATTGACCTTCCGCCGCTAATCTTCTGATGCGTTTAATGGTTTCATCTGCTTTCTGAGCTTCCTCGATGATTTGGCGAGCCATGGGAAGGAAATTGTTCGGATCGGTGTCTTCACCCAATTTGCGTAAGTTATTCTCGAGTCCTTTGGCAAAGAATTGAATTGCACCTAAAGGCTGCCGAATTTCGTGAGCGACGGTGCCGGACAGCAGTCCAACAATTCCTACCTTTTGCATCTTATGGTACTTTGCCTCAATTAATCGGCTTTTACGATAGGCCTCGGACAATTGGGTGGTACGCTTTTTAACCAAATAGCGAATCCGAAAATGAGACAGCAAAAAAACACAGACAATGAAGAGAACGCCAAGAATTTCATTCCTATAGTGTCTTAAAAATGTTTGAACCAACTCACCTTTTCTCACTTCATAGGGTCCCATCTCCAGATCCTTAAGAAGTTGATCCAACTGGGTAAAATCTGTTGAAAGCCCCCAATACAGACCGTTTTTTTCACTAGGCTCTACCGAGAGAATACTTTTAGCCGCACGCCTTGCAACCTCAGGAGATGCTGATGGAGTGGTAGCTATAATCCAATTCGGAAAGAGTTCTGAAGTATGTTTGCAGGCATGCGCAGAATCTTTTTTTGCATCAATTACCCGGATTAAATCTTTGTTTAAATGATGACGGTCTGCGTATTCCTCCCAGTAGCAAGTTCTGATAATTCCTCCATCGACTTCTCCGTGGAGTACCTTGTTAATGATTTTTTCGACATCGTGTCCGACGAACTCCGTTTTGCTAAAAAACTTTTTGGGATTACCTTCATGTTTATAAATTTCATGAAGTATCATGAGGTGGCCCGAAAAACCGTTTGGCATATTGGCTGCGACAACCTTCCCTTTCAAATCGGCCAAATGCTGAAGGTTAAGGCGATCTGCCCGGACGATTAAGGCAGAGCCTTCACTTTTGTTCGGATCGGAAAGTTTATTGCTGACGATCGTTCCGATGCTTCTGGCACCTGAATCAGCCAAACGTCGGAAAGTTCCAGAAGAGGAAATAAAAACGTCCGCATCTCCTCTCCGAATAACTCGTTCTAAATCCTTTAGTTGATAGACGTTGACTTCAACATGGTCCGGACCAAATTCTTTCTTAAGGGCAGTAATTGTCATGGAGATGAGGGGCTGGTTTGTACTCGGCTCAGCAAGCGTAGAAATCGCCAGTCTGACTTTCGGAGTACAAAGCTCCGCACCTCCCTCAGACGCACATATGCGATCGAAGAGGCTGAAAAGCAGCATTAAGAGGAATAAGTACTTCATAGAATTTTCCATCGGTACTCTAGTACCGAACCGTTGTTAAATAAAAACTGATGAAAGCAACGAAGGCAGACTATGAAATACACATTACTCGTTTCCTTTATTTTACTTCACTTAAGTTTTATCTCAACTATCTCTTTTTCCGCAGAGAACAAACCTTTTCTTGCCGATCGACATCAAGCCAGAGGCACTGATTGTCAGGCATGCCACGGTGCCGCTCAAATCACAGGAAATGCCGCTGTCATCGGAAAAAATTGCCAGCTCTGTCACGGTGACTATCAAAAAGCCGTTGATAGAACCAAAGCCAAATACCCGGAAATCAATCCGCATGATCAGCATGACGGCGACCTCAGCTGCATTGTCTGTCATAAAGGCCATCAAAAAGGTGTCAATTACTGTGAAGAATGTCACGGGACCTTTGTTTTTGAAGTTCCTTAACTTCTCTACTTTCCAAGGAGAATTACTATGTCTGTATCCAGAAGAAAATTTTTAGCCGGCTCATCGTTCGGCCTCGGTTTGTTCGGAATCAGCGCAGCTCAAGCTAAAGAACCGATTCCTTCATCTTGGGACAAAACTTATGACGTTGTTGTCGTAGGATTAGGAGGCGCCGGCGCATCTGCAGCTATTGAAGCTTTTGACAACGGAGCAAAAGTCCTTGTTCTTGAGAAGCAGGCTAAAAACCATTTATATAACAACACAAGAATGTCGGGAGGGGGCTTTCATTGTCCCGACAAGGATGGAGATCCTAAGGCTTTAAAGGAATATGCTAAGGCCATGTTCTCAGGAGAAAACATCTCTTGGAAAAGCGAGGGAGAACAGCCTGAAGTCTCCGAAGGTCTTGCCCAAGGCTGGGCAGATTACTCTCCCATGAATGCCGAATTCCTAAAGATGTGCGATCCGGAATTCCATCCGTTACCGAGAAAAGCGAACGGTGCGGCCTTTAAGAATTTCCCGGGAGCAATGGAAAGTCATTACCGAGCCTATTCTTCCAGCTACAGCGACAAAGTCAATCGATATAACGCTAAGGACAAGCCCAAAGCCGAAAAATCCAGAGGAGAGGCGTTCTGGAATGCGTTATACAACGGTGTTCTTACTCGTAAGATTGATGTACTGTATGAAACTCCAGCCAAGAAACTCATTACCAATGATGACGGGGCGGTCATTGGTATTATCGCGGCAGCAAACAGAAAACCTTTGCATATTAAGGCGAATAAAGCAGTTATTCTCTGCTCCGGCGGCTTTGAGTACAACAAGGCTATGAGAAAGGCATTTTTAGAAGGTCCCGGCGAAACCGGATGGGCGTTTTACGGCTCTCCCGACAATACCGGCGACGGAATCATCATGGGACTTGCTGTCGGTGCCGGACTTCAGAAAGTCGGGAAAGCGGCTGCTCGCATGATCATGTCGGTACCTGTGATGCATCATGGTTTGAAGATGGGTTTGGATACTCCGGTTGTAGGTTCTAAGCACTCAATTTTAGTGGACAATTACGGCAACCGTTTCTGCTCGGAAACAAAAGTGATTGAAGACCCGAGTCGCTATATGTTCTACAAAGAGGCGGTTCACATGAACATTGACGACCTCACCTACCCTCGCCTTCCGGCTTGGTTCATTTGTGATGATCAGCTTTTGGGCAAGCGAACGCTAACGGATTTAGGACACTCCACTGCTGGTTTTGGTTTTGTGCCATGGACAAAAGACAATCAGGATGCGATTCGACGCGGCTGGATTTTAGAAGCCAGCAGTCCTGAGGAACTTGCTCAAAAAATCAAAGCCCAGCCAGACAACAAGGATAGGATGGTTCCCGAAAATCTTGTCAAGACCATTGAAAAATTCAATGCTGCCTGCGCACAGGGTAAAGACGCAGAGTTTCAGAGACGAGCCAATACATTAGGACCGATAAACACGGGCAAATACTATGCCGTTCCGTTAGTAGCAGGAGGCCCGAATACCAAAGGCGGCCTAGCAGCCAACGGTGCACGTGAAGTATTGGATTGGTTTGGTAACCCCATTCCCAGGCTGTACGCCGCCGGAGAAATTGCCTCCGCTCTCAAATTTGTATACCAAGGCGGCGGGAACCTTACCGAATGCATAGTTTACGGGCGCATTGCCGGTAAGAACGCGGCAAATCTTAAAAACTGGAGCTAAGGAGAATTTAAAATGCGAACCAAGTTATTATCCCTATTATTCTGTAGCTTTGCGCCTGCCGCTTATGCCGTCTCTTCCGTTTCTTTATACGGAGTCATTGATGCCGGAATCTTGGCTCAAAAGGCTGAACATGGCGGTGACACAACAATCGAATTGAAATCTGGTTTTACGAGCGGTCCGCGTTGGGGTCTGACCGGAGTCGAGGAATTAGGAAGTGGTTACAAAGTCGGTTTTATCTTGGAGCAGGGTTTTAACATCGACGACGGCAACGCGGCATCATCGAACAAGGCCTTTAATCGTGAATCCGCGCTTTATATACAAGGCGGTTTTGGCCGACTAACATTCGGGCGCTTAGGAACATTGGGTTTTGCCCAGTCAACGGGCATCCTAAAAGGCGCAACTTTCGCGACCACATGGGGCGCTTCCGGCTGGAACCGTACCAATTACGGCGTTAACTTTGACCGAGCAGACAATTCTGTGGCTTATGTCACACCGTCCTTCGGGGGACTAACGCTACACGCCATGTATTCAAACAAGATGAGCGGCTCGGACGACGTTAAATGGTCAAAGAATAACCATTACTACGGCGTAGGTGCTAAATATCAATATCAAAGGTTTGACGGCAGCGTAATTTTTGAACTCAATGACAACAAAGAAGGCGCCACCGAGGAGTTGCGAAAAGCCATGTATCACTTCACTGCGGGCGGCTCCTATGATTTTGGATTCATCAAGCCGATGGTGATTTATCAATTTGCCACGCAGGAAGACTTATATGATCAGCATTATGTCGGTTTAGGTTTTCATGCACCTGTAGCAGGCGGCACGGCCCGGTTAGGAGGCAAGTACATCATTCGCAAAGCGAAAGGCACAAACAAAGTGATTGAGAAAAGCTCTAATGAGAAGAAAGGGGACGTCTGGACCATTGGCGCCGGCTATGAATATCCGCTTTCCAAGCGTACTAATCTTTGGGCTTATGCAGGATACGCCAACGGACAGAAAGCCTGGAAGGACAAATCCTCTGTTTTCTTCAACGGCTGGCAACTTGGAACCGGCATTAAGCATACGTTCTAAGACACCAACAGATACTTGAAATAAATTTTCCCTCCTTTTACCCCGGCTGCGTTTCCTCGGCCGGGGTGTTTTTATGTCATTTTTTCACCGCTATTCTAATAAATCTGCTTTTTCATTCAAGTTACAGTTTTACCGGCGACCTGAGCCATTAAAGCAGAGCAAGCTTCGGGCCTCTCTTACTCCTTGATATCAGGCTGATTATTATGAGGGGTAACTTTACTTATAAAATTTAACCCCCTATTCGGTTGAGGAGAGCTCCCTTTTTGATCCCTACTTTTCTCGAATCAAAAGGAGAAAGTCGACGCCTCAACTCTAATAACAAGATCGCTATGGCAGCTATCCATTAAATCTGCGTCATGAGTGCATTTTCAGTTATTCTGACAAGAGTCTTGATAAACAGATTTGTTTTATCCGCTTAAAGAATATCAGATTGACTAATTCTAACAGTAAGTACCTTTATAATACCCCTCTACTAACAACGCATTATAATTATATTATTTCAGTGCAAATCGCAGTATCTAATACTCATTATTTTTTTGATCCGAATACCCAATGCGCTAAGTGGTATAAGACTCTCAACCTCTTTACCCCATTCTATCCTTTCGTCTTTTTAATATTTTACCTCTCCCAACTCCCTACTTGTCCAAGAAAAACTGTTTCACAAGTGGTTGACCTAGTTAATACTTTACTGCTCTCAAATATGTCTCTTTATCTTCTCGTCGTAAGCAGAACAAGTGGTCGCCTGTTGATGATTTTTTTTCGGGAAGAAATAAAAACGATTCAGTTTTTTCAAACCAACCCTACGGATATGGCCTGGAAAGCTACCTCGGAATCTAAGCTTATTTGACTAGCGCAGAAGAACGCGCAAAAACTGCCTGCGCTCTGTATTAGAACTTCACCATTGTCGACCTCGCCCCGTATCTTAAAGTAAACAAACCAAAGATGCCCATCATTTGGTCAGACAGTAAGCATAGAGATCCGGCTCACCGATGGTTCAGAAATTTATTTTTGCAGGGCGATCGATTTAAGAAAGCGATTTAAGAAGTCTCCATGAAGTCTCTCCAAGGAGAGATGGAACATAGTCCTACAAGAATTTCTACTTAGTAGAAAAATCAACAGTTCTCTTCGCGATACAGTTATTTTCATTAATGCCTCATATCTAATCTTTTGGGTTATCCCTTACATACCAAATACTAATCCAGCCCCGGTTTTACATCCCTTGACCTGTATTTTTACCAACCTTAGCCCGTTTTGCCCTTCTCACTAAGGCTGGAGAATAAAAACATCTAAATCAACCGGTAAATAACCTATAGGAGGAGAAATGAAGAGAAGAAGTTTTATTAAAACCACCACTGGAAGTCTAGCGGCTGCCTTCTCAACGTCTGCATTTGCCAGCACAAAATTGAAAGGCAATGAAAAGATGATGCCGGTCGACACCCTGAACCACGAACCCGGCTGGGACAAAGAACCTGTTGAAGTCTTGGAAATCAAGGGCGTCAGAATCGGTGAAGGCCGTCCTAAGATCATTGCTTCCACGACTGCTAAGACGCCCGAAGCTTTCATCGCGTTGGTTCAGGACTACAACAGTCGTCCTGAACTTCAGATGATCGAGCTCCGCCCTGACTACATCGGTGAAATTTCCGGTAAAGAATTTGCCAAGCTCACTAAGCAGGTCTATGAAATCGTCAAGAACAAACCGATTCTCATGACCTTCCGCGACAAGACCGAAGGCGGCGGCAGACACGTTTCCGACGAATACTACAGAGACTTCTATTTTGACGTTCTCGACAATGGCAAGATTGACCTTATCGACATCGAAATGTTCCGCAACGCCGATATCTGCAAGCAGATCGTGAAAAAAGCCAAAGAAAAAGGCGTCAAAGTTGTGATGAGCGACCACGAATTCGGATGGACTCCCTCTGAAGCTGAAATCATTCGTCGTCTTCTCCTTCAGGAACAATTAGGCTCCGACATTCTGAAGATTGCTGTAATGGCCCACAACACCGGTGACGCACTCAACCTGATGAACGCAACTTGGAAGACACGCAATTACTTCTCCCGCAAACCGATGCTCACAATGGCTATGGGCAAAGATGGCGTCTTAAGCCGCATGACCGGTGAATTCACAGGTTCCGACATCACTTTCTGCATGGTTGGCGGCAAACCTTCCGCTCCGGGCCAGATCCCTAGTGAAGAAGCCGAACAGATCCTGAATTCCATTCACAAGGCCATGTACCCGGCTAAATAATTCTTAAGAGAACCTCCTCTCAAGGAACAAACATGCTGAATAAATTAGTATTTCTCTCCGCATTGAGCGTTGTTGCACTCTCTGGGGCAGCCCAGGCAGCAACGTTCAATCCGGGAACTTACACAGCCGTTTCGAAAGGCAACGGCGGTGAAGTTCCGGTCACGGTGACCTTTACCAAGAATGCGATCGAATCCGTCAAGATCGGTGCAAACAAAGAAACACCGGGAATCGGTTCTATTGCCATCGAAAAACTTCCTAAAGCAATCGTTGATAGCCAAAGTCTGGCTCTGAACGGTGTGAGCGGCGCCTCCATCACAAGTCACGCAATCCTCGCAGCTGTTGCTGCCTGCGTGAAACAAGCCGGCGGCAATGTTGACGAACTTTCCAAAGCCAAAGCACAGAAAGCTGTCGTCAAAAATGAAACTTTGAATGCTGACATCGCAGTCGTCGGCGCCGGTGCTGCTGGTCAGACTGCCACTATCCGTGCAAGCCAGCTCGGCAAGAAAGTCATTCTGATTGAAAAGATGCCTTTTGCTGGGGGCGCTGCAGCGGTTAACGGCGGCACGGTTGTGATTCAGGGTTCTAAGATTCAGAAAGAAGCCGGTGTTAAAGATGACTCTCCTGCCATCATGACCGAGGACTACATCAAAAACGGCCACAATCTGAACGACCGCAGAATGCTTGAGCTTTACGTCAATAACGTCGGACCTATGGTTGACTGGGCAACGACCGAAGGCGGAATGCAGCTCAATACAAAAGCAGGCTTCACCAATGAAGCTGAACACAGCAAGCCTCGCGTCATGCGCTGGGTGGACGGTGCTCAAGGAGCAACTCGTAACTTCAAAGCTTCTGTTGAAAAATCCGGCGCGAAAGTTCTTTTAGCTACTCCGGCGAAAGAACTCATCGTTGACAATGGCCGCGTGGTCGGTGTCAAAGCGGAAGGCGAAAACGGCATCCACTACACCATTAAGGCTCCTGTGGTTATCTTGACGACAGGTGGTTTCGGTGCCAATAAGTCGATGCTTGCCGGCAGCCTTAAGAACTCTCTCTACTATGGTGTAAAGAGTTCCAACGGCGAAGGCCACCAAATGGCGATGAAGATCGGTGCCAAGACTCAGATGATGGATCTGGGCAAGATCTACCCGAACGGCATGGAAGTCGCTCCCGGAATTGCTAAGTCCACCATTTGGTCTAACAAGGCAGCCTTTGAGGACCACAGCGGCATTATGGTCAACAAAGCCGGTAAGCGCGTCATCAGCGAGCTCGACACGAACCACAACATTAAGAATGAAGAAGTTAAACAAGGCGGCAAGCTCTTCATCCTGATGGATCAGCCCTCTTACGATGCTTTCCTGACCAAACTTTCCATTACCGGCATCAGCAAAAGTGACATGGACAAGTGGCTCGCCCAGGACGGCAAAGGCTATCCGATCGTTGTTAAAGCTGACAGCATTCCTGCCGTCGCTAAGAAAGCCGGTGTTGACGGCGCAGAACTTCTCAAGACAGTTGCTCGTTACAACGGTTTCGTGAAAGCCGGCAAAGACGCGGACTTCAATCGTCCGGCCAAGTTCATGAAAGAAGCCATTGCTGATAAAGGACCTTACTACATCGTTGAACAACAGCCTCGTTTTGCTACAACGATGGGCGGTGTGGTCACTGACATGAACCTCAATGTTTTGGATAAGAACAACAAGCCGATAAAAGGTTTGTTTGCAGCCGGTGAACTCGTCGGCGGCGCTATGGGCGATGACTCCCCTCCCGGAGGCAACATGGCCTGGGCTATGACCAGCGGCAAGTTGGCAGCAGAAAAAGCAACAATTTTTTTAAATAAATAATCGAGGTTAGTCATGTACAGAAGAAACTTATTCAAGACCGCAGCTTTCCTGGCCGGTTCAAGCGCTCTCTCCGTATTTTCCTCAGCCCATGCTATGGACTGCAAAAAACGACCGCTCCAAGCGATCGCCCTTTGCGCCATTGAACTTCCTCCAGAGGAATTTGCTAATCAAGCGAAAAAAGCCGGTTACGAAAAAATGGGATTAAGAATTCATCCGATTGTTCCAGGCGCCCTAGCTCACGAATTTAAAGCGGGCACCCCTGAGATCCGTGCCTTTAAACAACATTTGGCAAATACCGGAATCGTTCTTCACGGTGTCGACGGATTTGCAATCAATTCAGACACAAATCCCGCTGAATTTCACTCTGTGATGGATGCCTGCGCTGAATTAGGCGTAAAGAATCTTACCCTCTGCGGTGATGCTCCTGATAAAGAAAAGTTTGCGCGAGTTTTGCAGGACATGGCGGATTACGCCGCCCCTAGAGGATTCAATATTGATGTTGAATTCATGATTTGGAGGACCGTCGGCACACTCGAACAAGCTTATGAGCTCGTAAAAATGGCAGACAGACCCAATTGTACGATTGCAGTCGACTCTCTACATCTTTACAGATCAGGCGGCAGTCATTTTGATCTTGACAAGATTCCGCAAAGATATTTGGGTGAAATTCACTTGTGCGACGCTGTGATCAACGGACCTATAGACAAGAAATTGGTAGAGGCTCAAAGGGCCGGAACTCTTAAAGTAGAATCTACCGCCGGAACTCCAAAAGGCTTTGAAGGAGTAGTTAAGGAAGCAAGAGAAGGCAGACTTATTCCAGGCGTCGGTGAGTTACCTCTTGTCGAGTTCCTTCGCCACATGCCGGAACGACCAATTGGGGTAGAAGTTCCTTTGCCCGGTTACCAGACTCAGAGGGTGTTTGACTTAACTTATAAGTACAGTCAAGACATTATCAATCAGCTCTGCTCATAATTAGGCTACTTGGTTGCTCGGAAGATTTTCTCCGAGCAACTTTTTGATATTGGCACCCTGCGCGAATAGGCAAAAGCCGGCTTCCAATTATCAATGAAAGTCCAGCCCCTATTTAACGGGGTAAATCAAAACTTATTTTCCGTCTTTTTCCTAATTTCCTACACTCTTAAGCTTCTGTAATATTAACTTCAACTCGCGACAGACCAGTCTCCAGAGGATTTAGCATTCCCGAATGAGCAATTGGCGTTCATTATCTGTTAATAAAATGATAGTAAAGCTTGCAAGAAAACTATTTCTCTTGAGCGGGGCGACTCTCATTTCCTTATTTTTACCTCTCGTTTCTGTCAGCGCAAAAACCGATACAATTAAGGTCGGTTACACCCACGGTTTAGAACTTTTCCAGGAAAATGAAACATTAAAAGAAACTGTCAATGCTCTTCAATCTCGAATTAAGAGAGTTACATTCAAGTTAGTATCTCTTTCACCAATAAATGCCCTTTCAGAAATCAAAGAGCAAAAAGTTGATTTTTTGATTGGTCCTAGTAATTTTTTCGTAGAATTTAGAGGTTCCATCCCCTTTACTCACCTTGCAACACGAATTAGAGCAAACGGCAAAGAACCTGCAAAAACGGTCGGCAGTACAATCATCGCGAGGAGCGATAGAAAAGACTTAAATACTGTTAGTGATCTACAAGGAAAATCCATAGCTGCTTCTATGCCTAGTTCCCTTGGAGGCTGGTTAGCAGCTCTAAGGGAGATATATAAACAAGGCGTAGATCCTGACTCCTTCTTCTCTTCAGTTCATTTCAAGGAATTTCAAACTCCGGATGTCGTATCCTCAGTGCTCAACTCAAACGTGGATGCCGGAATACTTACGACTTGTGTCCTTGAACAAATTGAAACATCGGGAATGATAGAAAAAGGGAGTTTAAAAGTCATCAACCAACAACCCATCGATGAAGCAGGCCTTACATGCCGAAGATCAACTTCAGATCTATATCCGGATATGTCTTTTGCTGCGGTAGCCGGAACTCCTGAATGGTTAGCAAGAGAGGTCACCATTGCGCTGCTCTCAATGCCAGAATTTTCCGGTTACCGATGGTCTATAGACCATGATCAATTCTCAATTGATCAACTTATGAAAGATTTGGGCTTAGGGCCTTATTCTTACCTCAAAGATAATACGTTAAGCGGCCTCTTTAACCGCTTTAAAAAAGAACTGTTAATCGCTCTCACTTTCCTTCTTTTCCTAATTGTCAATGAACTCAATCTGCGTCGACTAGTATAAAATTCTAAAAATACGTTATCTAATTTGAAAAAGAAGTATAATACGGCCATGAATGGAGGAATTTCATGGCCGGTCGTACGCGCAAATTTAATCCCGTCTTATCTGAACAAGACAAAGTTGCTCTTGAGAAGATCGTTTCTTCCAGGACTGAAGAGATTCGGAAGGTACAACGCGCCAAGATGATTCTGTTGGCCGCCTCCGGGAGCAGTAACACTGATATTGCAAATAACCTTGGGATTTCCCGTCCTGTCGTTAACAAAATAATCAAACGTTTTTCTTCAGCCGGAGTTCAGGCAGCCTTAGAAGATGCAGCACGTCCGGGGCGTCCGAAAGAACTGGATGCTGAGCAGCAGACATGGATTATTTCTTTGGCCTGCAGCAAGCCTAGAGAACTGCCTGACGGACCGGCATTAGAGCTTTGGACTCTCTCTGCTCTGACCAACTACGTTAGAAGCCACTGCAAAGAACATGGCTTTGACCGACTTGAATCTGTCGCGGCCTCTACCATTTGGTATTTATTAAACGACTCGGAGATTAAACCACACCGAATTCGCTATTACTTGGAAAAGAAAGATGAGCAATTCGAGGCTAAAGCCAAGGAAGTGTTATTGCTCTACAAAAAGATTGAATGGATAACGCAATTAGCGAAGAAATACGATGATCCGGAAGAAGAAATAACGCTTGTTAATCAAGAGGTTTTTATTTCTTACGACGAGAAACCGGGCATTCAGGCGGTAGAGAACAAGCATAAAGATCGGACTCCGAAACTCGGGAAAGGTTTTGTTCGGCGAGATTATGAATACATTAGACACGGAACCGTCTCCCTGCTGGCAGGAATAGATTTGTTAACCGGAATGGTTCACAGCATCGTCTGCGAATCTCATAAATCATCGGACTTCATCGACTTCTTAAAGATGCTGGACAAGACTTATCCGGAAGGAATCGTTATCAACATAATCTTGGATAACCATTCTGCGCACCGTTCCAAAGAAACCATGAATTACTTGGCCACACAGCCGAATCGATTTAAATTCACCTTCACGCCAAAGCATGCATCCTGGCTCAATCTCATTGAATCATTCTTCGGGAAGATGGCCAGAACCTGCCTGAAGGGACTGAGGGTTCGTTCTAAGGAAGAGCTTGTCAATCACATTAACCGCTGGATCATGCAAGTCAATGCGGAACCGGTAGTCTACCGCTGGAAATGGAAGCTTGAAGACATCGAGTCCGCATTTACTTAATTGATAATATATTTATAGATTGAACTACTAGTTAAACAAAGAACAAAAGCCCTTTCCAAAGCCCTTGAGGAAAAAGAGCGAGCAAACGAAGAAGCTGCCTTAACACGACGACATTTTGCCGCCTTAGAGAAAAATGGAATCATTTCTCAGCTAGGCACAATCATTGCACATGAGTCAAAACAGCCTTTGGGTACACTTTCAAATTATTTAGCAATACTGCAAATCTATCTTAGCAAGAGAGGGGAAAAAGACGCATTTAGAGATGAAATCATCGAAACCATGGGAAATCAGTTGGAAAGACTGAACGGACTTATTAGTTATGTTAGGAATTTTGCAAAGAAAAAACAAAACCCGCTCGTTAAAACGAATCTCGTAGAAATCGCGCAAAAAGCCTTACGGAATTACGAAAGTTGTGAACCCAATTTCAGAAAAGTTAAGTTCCGCTTTCAAAGTGCTCTAAAAGAGGCCTACATAGTTTCGGAACCGATATCTCTGGAACTTTTAATTCTTAATCTCATTAAAAACGGCTTTGAAGAAGCTCTTATAAACTCCAAAACAACTTCAATCGTAACAGTCTCTATTTTTGAGGAAACAGACAATCGTTATCGTCTAGAAGTAGAAAACTCCGGAAAAGAGATGACTGAAAATGACATTAAGCGGCTTGTTTCTTTGGGGGAAAGCGTAAAGCCTGACGGACTGGGATTGGGATTACCAATTATTAGAGGAATTGCGGATCATTTCGGAGCGGATATTAAATTTAAAAGAAGAACTGGCGGCGGAGTAATTGCCAGCATATTTTTCTCGAAGTTCAAAGATGAGGTTGATGACAATGTTTGATGTCGCAGAAATTTCCGAGCTTCAGTCGAAAGTGCTCATTCGACTCATTGATGATGATAAAGATTTTTTAAAATCACTAGGGCTTCTCCTAAAAATGACTGGTTGGAGCATTAGTACTTATCATTCGGCAGTCGACTTTTTGTCCACGGAGAGCTTTATTACACCCGGGTGTATCATTTTAGATTTAAGAATGCCGGAAATGACCGGACTCGAACTCCAAAGGCAATTAGCAAGCCAGAATAAAAATAATCTCCCAATTGTCTTTTTAACCGGTCACGGAGACGTTGAATCTGCCGTCTACACCCTCAAAAAAGGCGCCTTCGATTTCCTTCAAAAACCGATCAACCCTCTTGTGTTAAACAAGGTCGTTGAAGAAGCTTCACGAAAAAGCCTTTTAGATACCATCGAATCGAGTCAAAAGAAAGAAGAATTTGCCCGCTATCGTACTCTGACGCCAAGGGAAAAAGAAATTTTTAAGCTCGCTGCTAATGGTAAAACCAACAAAGAGATTTCCAAAGTATTAAACATTACAGTTCCGACCATCAAGATGCATCGAGGAAATGCTTTCGATAAGCTGGACGTTCACTCGTCGGTTGAAGCTCTGAAAATGTACGAAAATTTGGGACTAAGTAAAAAAGATGATGTTTAGAAGACAATTACTCGCAATGATCGGTTCATCTCTTAGTCTTCCCTTGTGGGCTGCTCCAGAAAAGAAATTTTGGGACGTCATCGTCATCGGAAGCGGAGTCGCCGGTTTATCGGCTGCCTGTTCTGCACTTCAGGCAGGATCTCAAAGAGTGTTAATACTGGAAAAAGGACCAATAGTCGGCGGCCATTCGATCCTTTCGACCGGTTATGTTGCAGGAGTGGACAGAAAGAGGCAGGAAAAACTTGGAATAACGGATTCGCCTGAATTAATGCTCCAAAATATGTTAGATATCGGGGGTCACATCAATGATTACGAGCTTGCCAAAATCGTTTGTTACCAATCCGAAAAAACAATTTATTGGCTTGAAAAATTAGGTATTAAATGGGACGAAAGAATTTTCCAAACCGTTGCCGGCCTTCATCCTAGAAGCCACATCACAAGTCCTGTCAGGGCCGGATACGACTATGTAATGACATTATTAAGGTACGCCCTAAAAAACGGTGCGATTTTAAAGCTTAATTCAAAAGTGGTTGATTTAATCAGTGAAAAAGGGACTGTTAAGGGTGCCTTAGTCGAAGAGCGCTCCGGTATCGTTCGGAGATATCTGGGAAAAGCGGTCGTTCTTGCAACCGGAGGCTTTACTGCGAACGTTGAGCTAAGAAGTAAGTATGATCCGAGGCTTGGTCGAGAATTTCCCACAACTGCGAATCCTTTTGATTCCATTTTTGACGGTGCCACGGGAGACGGATTGCTAATGGCTCTGAAATTAGGTGCGGCAACAAAGGATGCTGAATACGTGCAACTTATTCCATTTTGGGGCGGCCGCCTTCTCGACTATGTCGGAGGAGATATCTATGTCAATACCGTTGGCATGCGCTTCGTCAATGAGGGCGGCTCTTGGAAAGAGGTCTCTGAAGCGATTCTTCGGCAGCCGGAGAAGGAAATCTGGGCCATCACCGACTCTCAATCTCAGAAAGGTGCAAGTTTAGGCGTTAAATTGATGAACGGTGTGATCAAAAAAGCTAATACCGTCGAGGAAATGGCCACTCAGATGAAAGTACCTAAGAAAATTCTAAAAGAAACCCTAGAAACTTATAACCAGAACGCCGAGCGCGGCATAGATCCTTTTTTTGGAAAAACTCAATTTACACAGACAATTGACCAGCCCCCGTATTATTTCGGAAAAGAAAGACTCGGCGTTCACTTCTGCTGCGGAGGAATTAAATTCAATTCAAAAGCGGAAGTCATCAACTCGTCGGGAGATATTATTCCGGGGTTGTTAGTTTGCGGAGAAGCCTCTGGAGGACCACACGGACACGACCGTATGGGAGGCGTGGCGCTCATGTCTGCTTTTGTATTTGGAAGAATTGCGGGAAAACAAGCCCTGCTTAGAAGTCACTTACCGTGTCTTTGACATCCAACGCTTTGGATACTGAGCGATATTTCGTCTTTAATTGCGTTTTTAGAGATACCTCTACCCTCGCAATTGTTATTTCATTTTTCGCTATAGTCCATACTCAGTGCCTAGAGCTATTTTACCCGTATCGAAGCGCGTCTTCAGATAATGTGCAAGCTCGGTCCAGCCTGCCACAACCGACGTGATTAGTTATATCTACGGAGCTCATGATCCGGTTTAGGTCGGTCATTCTTACAAGGTTAGTACATGAGGATCATCATTTTTGACTACTGCGCAGAATTTGTCTCAGCGGCTTGTGGATAATTGACTGCTTTTTAATCAGCTAAACCGGCGCAGAGAACCACTATTATTTGTAGTGCCCTACAGCAGCAACTTCTTGCTTTATACCCAAAGCCGCATAAACAACCGAACGCAGATCAAGATCTGTGTTTCAATAAGCTTGTTCGTGTAGATACCGTAGGTGTCTAGACGATCGAATAACCTTCTTAGAGCCTATTCTTCGAATCTCAAAAGACATTTTCATCCTCATTGTTGAGGTAACACAATTCGCTGCCTCATCAGTAAGTTGAAGTTTAGCTAAAGAATTTCTTGGTTCTCCTGTTGAGATAGTCCGAAAATTCGAATGATCTCTTTTGAATACCGAACGCAGGAATCAAAGTTACAACTCCCCTGATCGCAGAATTAGCCATTTATACGATTTCAAATACAAGTGGAACGACCGGATTGAAAAGGACTCCTCCAATTTCATGTCTAATCAACCCGGCTGTCCTTTGATGGAGATTTATACGGATCTATAGTCCTGATACTTCTTGAATAGAGCCTCCATCTTGTCAGGATCGACCAAATTATTTACGTCGAATAGTTCTTCAATGACAGAGTCCGGAAGAACATTAGCTTTTTTAGCTGCTTCTTTACACGTAATTCCTTCGTCGATCGCGATATGCGCAATCTTAGTTCCGATTTCATAACCGAAAAGAGCCGAAACCATTGTTGCTAATGAAGTCGACTTTTCGGTCATATCCAGACAGTGTTTCCGATTTGCGGTTATTCCTTTTATGCATTTGTCTGCGAAAACACGCATAGTTCTTGAAATCAGATCGGCACTTTCAATGAAGCTCTTAATCGGAATACCGGAAGATGTTCCAAGCTCAAGCCAGCCGGATAAAACGCCTGAAACCAGACCTGCGTGATTGGCACAAACACGATCAGTAGACAAAAAGACCATCTCGGGAATAACGGGATTTACCTTTCCCGGCATGATCGAAGACCCCGGCGCCACCGCCGGAAGGTTGATTTCTCCAAACCCGGCTCTCGGGCCCGAACCCAGCAGTCTGATGTCACGCGCAACTTTCCAAACTAACGTTGCGAGGGCTTGCAGATGTGCGTGTGCAATCACCAATCCGTCTGTTGCCATCATTCCATCATACAGATCTTCTTCTGTATGAATCGGACGGCCGCAAACCTCAGATAAGTGTTTATCAATCACGGCTCTGAATCCGGGCATACAGCCCATACCCGTGCCTACACAGGTTCCGCCGATACAGGATTGATTCCATCTGGCTTGCTCTGTTTTAAGCCGTTTGACTAATCGTTCGGCGGCATGGGCAAAGGCGCCGAACTCTTGCCCGAGCGTCATCGGAACCGCGTCCTGCAAACAGGTTCTTCCCATTTTTATAACGTCTGCGAATTCGTCTGCCTTGTTTCTTAAAACTTCGGCAAAATACTCCGCAGCTTTGATGACTTTACCCATTTCGTCATAAACAACCATTTCCTTGGCACTCGGAATAAGGTCATTGGTTGACTGGCACATGTTCACGTGAGTGTTCGGGTGGATCGTTCCCTTCGCCTTATCTCCCGTCATCAATTCGTTAGCGCGGTGTGCGATAACTTCGTTGACGATCATGTTGGCAGGAGTGCCGGATCCTCTGTAAATGTTGACGACAAAGTTTCCTTTGAATTTTCCCTCGGCAACCTCCCAAGCTGCTTTTTCAATAAATTTGGCTTTCTCCGGATCTAAGGCCCCGATTTCTGCATTAGTACGAGCACAGGCGATCTTGCACAATGCAATTGCACGGATATATGAAGGATAGTTATCCAATGTCAGAGGACCCACATCGAATGCTTTTCTGTTCCTTTCCGAGACAATACCCCAATAGGCCTCCTCAGGAAGCTCCATCTGGCCCAAACCATCATGTTCTAATCTCATATTGCACCTATTAATCAATTTTTCTTAAAGAAGAATATTTGCGGAACATCTCGATAGTTTCTTTTCTATCGGCCAGCTTTCTGACATCAAATAACTCTTCTGCAATCTTCGGATCAATAAGCCCCTCCTCAAGGGCGACTTCTTTACAGGATTTCCCTTCATTGAATGCCTTATGGGCAATTTTTGTACCGATGGGGTATCCGTATAAGGCAGAAACCATCGTTGCCAGAGAGGTACTCATTTCAGCGTTCTTTCTAGCTAATTCGGCGTTAACCTCGATCCCCTTGATGCAAAGATCCGCGACCAGTCTGAATCCCTTTTCAATTAATTCGAGAGATTCCATAGCGCCAAGGAAACTACCGCAAGTACTCGAGCAAAGGTCCAAATCAGATTCATTTACCGTAAGAGTGGCCATCATGTCGTGGGAGATGACTTGCTGCATGATCTGCAGAAGCATTTCCGGCATGTAGGGGTTGATCTTTCCGGGCATGATGGAGGAGCCCGGAGCAATCGACGGAAGGATAAACTCTCCTAATCCAGTTCTCGGGCCGGAGCTGAAAATGTACAAATCATTTCCAATTCTGCCTCCCGCACAGGCGATACATTTCAAAACCCCAAGAAGGTAAATAAATGAGTCATTGTTTTGAGAGCCGTCAAACAAAGCTGAATCTTCGATTACTTCGTCCTTATTCTTAGCCTGACGCATTTCAAAGCCGACAATATCACTGAGGTGCTTGTAGACGGCTTCGTTGTATCCGGGCATTTCACCCATACCGCTGCCGAGAACCGTTGCCCCAAGGATTGTTTCCTGATATTCCGGCAATAATTTCTCCAGCCTTTTACGATTTCTTTGGATCAGAGACTGCCAAGCAGCAAAAACTTGACCGAAAGTCATGGGAACAGCATCTTGCATACATGTTCTGCCCAGACGCGGGAGGTCTTTAAATTCGATCGCCTTTTCTTTAAGCGCATCCTCGAAATACTTAACGGATTCCACTGTCTTCTTAATCATCCGGTAAAGGACGATCGCTTCTGCAGCCGGATAGGTATCGTTGGAAGATTGGCACATGTTGACGTGCGTGTTCGGATGAACTTCATCGTAACCTTTGCGGCCCGTCAAAATTTCGTTAGCTCTGTTCGCGATGACTTCGTTAACGTTCATATTGACCCCTGTCCCATGGCTGCGCCAAATATTGACGGGAAATTGATCGGAGAATTTTCCTGCAATGATCTCATCACAGGCTTGAGCGATTGCATCGGCTTTATGAGCTTCGAGAGCCTTGATTTCTTTATTGGCAAGCGCCGCGGCTTTTTTTACTTCAGCAACCGCTCGAATCACGTGAGGAAGTTCGTTGAAAGTATGATCCGTCACATCATAGTTTTGAGCGCATCTAACAGTTTGAATACCGTAGTAGGCTTCTTCCGGAACAGGAAGTTCGCCTAAGGCGTCTTTTTCTATACGCATGAATTAACTCCTTAGAACACGAAATAGGAAATAACAAGACCGAACAGGATCGAGCTGATACATGTCACAAAACCGGGCAACTGGAAGCTGTGGTTCAAGACATAGCGGCCGATTTTTGTGGTTCCGGATCTATCAAAAGTGATGGCAGAAATAGCACTGCCCGTTGCCGGAAAGAAGAACAATCCGTTTACGGCGGGCGCAAATGCCACCAAGGAGCCCAGCGGCAGCCCTAAGGAAACACCGATCGGCATGATGGATCTGGTTGTCGCACCTTGGCTAAGAAGAAGAGCGGACATCACGAAAATCATCACTGCAAAGAGGATTGGGTACTCTCTTACAATTCCGCCGAGACTGTCAATAACAAAAGCCTTGTGTGCTAAGAAAAACGTATCCGTCATCCATGCGATACCGAAAATTGCGATTACGCCTGTCATACCGGCGGAGAAAACGCTGCTCTTAGCGATTTTTCCAGGCTGTAATTTGCAGGTAAATACCATGATGAAGGATGTTAGAAAGGCAATGATTTCAATCGCATTGGGAATTGACAGATAAGAGACTTTTCCTCCGACGTTCCAACTAGGCATCAATGCCTTGACGCTTCCCAAAAGGACAATGAAGAAGACGCCTAATGCGAATAACGTTACGGAAAGGACGGCTTCCTTCGTCGGTTTGTAATTTTTAGATTCCCCGGAACCAAAGGTAATATCCCCGTTTTTGACGAGCTTTAAGAACTCAGGATCTTTTTCGAGTTCTAGTCCTTTTTTATAAACACTCAAAGCTCCGACAATAATTCCCAGGAAAATAGCCGGGAACAGAACCATCATAATTTGTCCGAGGCTTACCCCGTGAGCGGCTAAAACAGCCAGCAGAGCTGCCGTGGAGGCAGAAACCGGACTCGCGGAAATTCCATGCTGACTTGCCACCAGCGCGATTGACATTGGTCTTTCCACTCTTATCTTTGCTTCCAGAGCAACTTCGCAGATAACGGGATAGACGGCCAGTGCCACATAACTCGTACCGGTGAAGACTGTAAACAAAAATGTGACGATAGGCGCCATGAAAGTAATTCTGTCAGGGCGACTGCGAAGAACTTTTTCTGCAAGATGGACGAGCAAATCCAACCCGCCGGCGACCTGAAGCGTCGCCGCCATGGAAGAGACTGCGATGATGATAAGCAGAACGTTGACAGGCGGAGAAGCCGGTTTTAATCCGAAGACAAAGACCAAAATAAATAGTCCGACACCTCCGGCAAAACCCATAGCCACACCGCTCTTTCTGGCGCCTAGCATGATACAGGCCAGAATAATCAGGGCTTGAATCCAGATCATAAGATTTCTCCAGGAATTTAAGGATTGATCCGAAAGGATCTTTTTTATCTTTGAGCCGAACTCGGATAGACTGAGACAATCCCAACTTAAATTAATATTTAGTATGCGTTAAACTCAGGTTGGATATCCGGACGGTAATTCCGTGAAAAAATTAATAAACCCACCTTTACCGCGGAGGACTCTATGGAACAGAAAAAAGACTTCTCGAACCTGTTTCTAAGTCATTCGGCTTTAATTTTCTTAAAGGCATCGGAAACACGGAATTTCAGTGAAACGGCCAAATTTTTTAGAATCACTCAGAGCGCAGTTTCCCGATCCATGAGGGAATGGGAAAAAAGCTGGGGATGTCCCCTTTTTGATCGAAGTTCTCGACCGATATCATTGACGGCTGAAGGAAGAATTATTAATCAGGAACTTCAAAAGCATTTGAAATCTTTTCTTGATTTAGCAGATTCGATTCGAAAAGAGAGCAACTTGAAGCCGGTCGTTAGAGTCGGCTGTGTCGAGAGTTTGAGCGTGGACCTCCTGCCTAAACTTATCCTGCGGCTCAAAGATAAAACACGTCAAATCGTAACGATTTTGGCCACTTCCAATTCACTGCACCGCGAGCTGCTTGAGGGAAAACTTGACATCATTATCTCCTCTGACTCCACAGCGGAACTTTCCGGCTTGAATAGGACATTGATTCTTCAGGAAGGCAGCCTCCTCGTACTGCCAAAATCATTAAAAGACTCCAATTGCTGGAAATCTTGGAAGGGCCTTCAATTCTGCGGTTTGCCCTTTATCAAATATCACCATGCTTCCGGAGGAGGCAAATTAAATGATGTTTTTATGCGAACCGCAGGAATCTCAGTAGTTAATCAAATAGAAGTTGACAGCAACAGCACGATGCTTTCTTTAATTGCCCAGGGGGCCGGATGGACGATTTCAAGGGCATCTACGATCCTCCAAAACAAAGGGCTGATGAATGAAATTTTGTATTTACCCATGCCCGAACCTCTGCTGGTCAGAAAAGTTTATGTGCTCACTCATCAAAATGAACCTTCGGCTTTGATGCAGGAATTCACGCAGTTAGCCTGTTCCATTCTCAAAGAATCAGTTGCCCCGGAATTAATAAAAATTGCCCCGTGGTTGGAACAGGATATTTTTGTTCTTGATCCTACAAGCGGTGTGATGGTTGATATGACGGGTAAAAGAGCCGAAGAAAGATAAATCCTGAGTTTTGCTCATGATTAACATGAGCTGAAGTGTTTTTTGTTCGACCGCGCTGCATTCCCAATAACAATGTTGCTCGTACAAAATTATTTTGATTGTTATGATCAACAAAGGCCCGCTCTTAATTCTTCTCGGTTCGATTTGTTTTAGTTTTTCCGGAACCTTTCAGCAATTTGCACCTAGTGGTGCGACGCCCTTTACCATCACCGAAGCGAGGATGTTAATCGGCGCGGCGGGATTACTATTTTGGTGCCTTTTATCAGGAAAATTCAGTGTTTCTTTCGGCAGTTTGAGGTGGAAATATCTCGTTCTCATGGCCGTGAGCTTACTTTCCTTTCAACTGCTTTTCTTCTCCTCGGTCCTGAAAACAGGCGTTGCGGTCGGAACCGTGGTTGCCATAGGCTCTACACCTATTTGGACGGCGATCATAGAAAAAACTGTTTTTAATAAATCTCCCCGCAGTGTTTGGTTCATCGCTACAACAATCGCCGTCATCGGAATAATCCTGTTAAATCTTCAGAACTTTTCAGGGCAAGTAAATATTCTCTATACCTTCCTTCCTTTGTTGGCAGGGCTTGCCTATGCATTGGAAATTGTTTTTGCAAAAGAGGCTATGCAAGACTCTTCTTCCGAAGTGTGCATGATGATTGTTATGGCTCTTGTCGCACTTTTCAATCTTCCTTCGTTATTCTTCAATGAGTTATCTTGGGCCTTCACATCCAGAGGTATTTTGGTTTGTCTTGGGCTAGGCCTTGTGACAGCGTCTATGGCGTTTGCACTGTTTTTTGGAGGCACAAAGACCACACCTGCTACCGTTGCTTCCACCTTAGGTATGGCCGAACCGCTCGGAGCCGCTTTATGGGGAATAACCCTTTTGCACGAGCCGTGCACTCTCACAACCCTCTCCGGAATTGTGTTGATTTTGTTGTCTCTTATTCTTTTGATCAAACCCGAGAAACAAACTGCCTATTCCACGCAATAGCGGATGAAACAGTTCGATAGCAACAAAAGCAACAAAGCTGCGTAATGACTGTATTTCCAACAATCAAAAATCGGTGATTTTTGATGTTCGCGACTTATCATCAAACCGTCAGCAAGATCAAAAAATTCTAAAAAACTAATAGCCGGATAAAGGTCACATTCGATTACTATCTCTCCCTTCTTGTCGGAAGTAGGAAAGACAAATCTTTCAAAATAACGATCTCTTAATTGAGTTTACCAATCCACTCAATTGCAACAAAACAAAGTCGAGAGGATGAGGTTTTTATAAATAGAATTAACAAGTTAGATTATAAATAAGGCGTTAACTCCAAATCCTATTGGGGGCAGATTTGCAGACTTACATGCCTAAGACCAATGTCTTTGAATACAAAAAGTTAAGCATTAAAATCTTCAATCATTTTCAAAAAATATTTATCCGTAAAAATTCGAATTATTTATTTTCCATGAGAAAAATATAATCCTCTTATTGCTTCAAATACCCCAACAAAATGAAGACGAGTCCAGCACAAGACTTTAGTTTTGACACCGATGCGATGGAAGCGCTTGCAACTGCTCACGTCCAGTCATTAGTTAATCAGGATTCTCCAAAGACATTAGACAGCTGTTTTCATAAGCATAAGCGCGGACAACTTGCTTTCCCCATCAGCGGTAGCTGTATTTGTTATACGAAAGATAAGGTTTGGACACTTATGCCGGACCAAGCTTTTTGGATGCCTGCAGGCGTTCCTCATCGGATTTTTCATTCTGAAGGAGCTTCCTCCGGTTACCTCTATTTAGACTGCGATACTTGGTCTGGCTTTGATCAGGTGTGTTCCGTCGAGCTTCCTATGTACGCTCTCCATGGATTAATGTACATCGCTGAAAGTGATCAAACGAAGCCTCTGCCAAATCAGAAAGAAAAATTATTAAAACTGATCATAGAAGAAGTGATGAACAGTCATGCCCGTCCTATGTTCGGTCTGGCAGTTCCGAAAGACGAAAGGTTAAAGCACGTAAATTCCTATATTTTGGAGAATCCTTCTGAGAAAGTATCTCTTCAAGATTGGGCCGACTTCTTTCACATAAGCAGTAAGACTTTTAATCGTCTTGTAGTTAAAGAGACGGGAGTTACATTCCAGCAATGGAAGAATCAACTACTCGTCGTGAACGCCATTGAGCTTATGTCTAAGGACAAGAATATCGGCTGGATCGCCTCAGAGCTGGGTTACGGAAGTACAAGCGCCTTTTCTGCAATGTTTAGAAGAGAGATTGGTCTTTCACCGCAAGAATATAGAAAACAAGTATTGGGACGCTGCTAATTCTTCAGAGATGTCTTTTTCTCTTGAAGGGTGTCCTTTTCTCGAAACATCCCTAAGACATTCAAAATTAGAATTTTTTCAAGCTGAGTAATTCAGCAAATTTTTCTTCAACCCCAATGGAGAAGCTATGTTGATACCTCAAATGAAAAGAAGAAGCCTGCTTACGGGATTAGCGTCCTTGTCTGCAACATCTCTTTTCCCATTAAAAGAAGTTGCAGCTGCCGTTAATGCTGCAGCAAATGATATTGAAAAAATCACTTGGTCAGCCTGCACCGTCAACTGCGGAAGCCGCTGTCCGGTTCGTGTCGTCAGTAAAAACGGCCAAGTCATCCGTATCGAAACGGATAACACAGGAAATCCCTGCTCCTGCGCCTTCGGAAAAGATTTCCCACAAGTCCGCGCCTGTATCAGAGGCCGCTCGATTCGCCAACGTCTCTACTCTGCCGAACGCTTGAAATACCCCATGAAACGCGTCGGTGAACGAGGCGAAGGTAAGTTTGAAAGAATCACGTGGGATCAGGCGTTTGATGAAATCGCCGGAAAATTAAAAGACGTGATTCAAAAATACGGTAACGAAGCTGTGTTTATCAACCACGGCTCAGGCAACAACGGCATTGCCATGAACTCGCGCAAGTGCGCCCAGCGATTCTTTAACCTTATCGGAGGAAACTTAAACTTCTTCTCTGATTATTCAGCTGGGCAATTCCAGAACGCTTGGCCGTATCTGATGGGTTCATTTGACCGCTCCGGTTATACCAGTGCCATTATGAGCCAAGACACCAACGTCGGCTCCTATATGGAACAGATTGCCAACGCCAAACTCTATGTCGGTTTCGGTAACAACCCGGCTGTTACTCGTGCCTCCGGCGGAGGCCAAGCCTTTGGCTTTAACTGTTCATTAGAAAAAGGCCGTCCAAAAGTCATCATGATCGACCCGATTTATTCTGATTCGATGATGGGACGAGAGGATGAATGGATACCCATTAACCCGGGTACAGACGCTGCTCTGGTTGAAGGCATTGCGTACGTCTTAATCACAGAGAATTTAATCGATAAGCCGTTCTTGGATAAATACTGCATCGGCTACGACGAAACTACTTTGCCGAAATCAGCTCCCAAGAACTCGGACTACAAGAGCCATATCTTAGGAAAAGGTCCCGACGGCATTGCCAAGACACCCGAATGGGCTTCTAAAGAAACAGGAATTCCTAAAGAAACGATTATTCGTCTTGCTCGAGAGATCGGAACGACGAAACCCTTGTTCGTTGCTCAGGGCTGGGGTCCGCAAAGAAGAGGAAACGGCGACAGCCTTTCTATTGCGATCGCAATGCTTCCGATTCTTACCGGTCAGCTTGGTCTTCCCGGCACAAACAATGGCGCCAGAGAAGCCGATCAAAACGGTTTTGCAGCATCTCTCCCGGTTCCTCCCAATCCTGTCAAAGCTTCAGTTTGCTTGAACGTTTGGCATCGAGCCATTTACGAAGCAGACCAATTAACAGCTAAGCAAGGTTTAGTCAGGGGCTGCGACAAGCTCAAACAGAACATTAAGTTCATGTGGGAGACTCAGGGCAACAACGTTATTAACCAACATACCGGCAGCAACTTAATGGCTAAGCTGCTGAGGGATCCGAAACTGGTTGAATGCTTCGTGGTCGTTGACACTCAAATGACGCCGACCGCGAAGTTTGCAGACTATTTGCTTCCTGATGTCGCAGGCCAGGAAAACAACGACTTCTCCGGCGACTCCTACTCCGTCGGCGGCCACTGCTATCTGATTGCCATGGAAAAAGCAGTCAACCCACAGCACGGCCAGATGAGAAACTGGGACATCATGCGCGAAATGGCTAAGCGTTTCGGCGTAGAAGACAAATACACGGAAGGCAAGACTTATGATCAGTGGCTCATGGAACTGTATGAGAAAACTCGTAAGAATGTTCCCGAGTTACCGGCCTCTTATGCCGACTTCGTTCGCCAAGGCATTGTTAAATACAAAGTTAATGGCGACAGCGGCATTACGATGGAAAACTTCCGTAAAGATCCGGAAAAATATCCGATCAAGACTCCTTCCGGAAAGATTGAGATTTATTCCGAACGTCTTGCCAAGTTAGCAAAAGAACAGGAGCTTCCCAAAGGCCAAGGTCAAGTCATTCTGCCGATTCCTGCCTACATTGTTTGTCAGGAAATGCGCGGACATCAGGATCCTCTTGAGAAGAAATATCCGCTTGAATGCTACGGTTACCACGGTCAAGGCCATGTCCACTCCTCTTATGCCAATCTGCCGTGGATCCAGGAAATGCAGCCCGACCTTTTACTTATCAATCCGGTTGATGCCCAACACAGAGGCATTAAATCGGGCGATCGAGTTTTAGTTAAAAATGACAGAGGTTCTTTACACATCAAAGCGAAAGTCACGCCGAGAATCATCCCAGGTGTCGTAGCTTTGCCGCAGGGTGCATGGTATCAGCCCAACCCGAACTCCGGTGTTGACGAAGGTGCCTGCATGAATACATTGACGAGCTCTATCGTTTCCCCGATTTCCAAGGGCTCTCCCATGCATACCAACCTCGTTGAAGTAAGTCTTGCCTAAGGAGCTGATATGTCACAGTATGGTTTTTATATTGATTTAGTGAAATGTACCGGCTGCAAGACCTGCGTTATCGCTTGCAAAGATGCCCACTCTTTATCAGTCGGAACGAATTACAGAAAAGTCATCGAGTTTGTTGAAGGAAATTGGAAGAAGGATGCCAACGGAGCATGGGTTCAAGATGTTCGCGGCTACTATGTACCAATCGCCTGTAATGAATGCGCTGATCCGGCTTGTGTCAAGGTTTGCCCAACAAAGGCACATTTCAAGCGTGAATCGGATGGAATCGTTCTGATTGACGAGAAGAAGTGCATCGGATGCGGCGCCTGCGCCAAGGCTTGCCCTTACGGAGCACCAGTGTTAAATGAAACAGCCCACAAAATGCATAAATGCGATGCATGTGCCGACCGGCTGGCTCAAGGCCTTCTCCCGATTTGTGTTGAAGCTTGCCCTCAACGCGCAATAGAATTCGGAGAGATTTCGGAGCTACGTAAGAAATATAGCGACAACGCTGACATTGCTCCCCTGCCCTCCAGCAGCACGACTAAACCGTCTTTGGTTATTCGACCACCGCTGCACATGAGTAAACAAGGATAAGGCCAGTCTTGTTGACTAATTAAATTCGCCGATTTTAACCCTCTGTTTGGCTCAGGATTCCACATCAATGGAATCCTGAGTTTTCTTATTTAAGTTTATTGTTCTGAAATAAAAAGGTAGCAAGAATAAAACTTATCTTTTTAACTCCCTCCTCCATACACTGTAAGCCTAACTTTGGGACGTAAAAATTATGCTTGAAAGAGATTCGTAAGAACCCCGATCAGAACCTTCCTCCTCTCTTAATTGACAAGTCATAAGGAGAGACAATTAAATGATAGTTATCAAATGTCGGTAATTTTTTCAATAACTCTATTCCAAAGCTGTTCTTTGCAACCTCTGGCTTCACGTTGGGATCATATATATCGACTTTTACCCCGTTTTGTTCCAACATGCTTTTTAAAGAAGGAACCTGAGTATTTCTTATATCCGGTACGTCCGGTTTGAAAGATAATCCATTGATAAGAACATAGCTTGAAGCGTAAGGGCGCTTTAATTTATTTAAGATCTTCCTGTAAAAATTGGCAACCGCCTCTTCATTTGTTTTTCTTGCCTGAGCAATTAACGGAAGATTAGCCGAAAACTTTTTAGCCTCATCGATTAAATAATAAGGATCCACCGGCACACAGTGGCCACCTACCAAACCCGGATGATAATTATTGAAGTTCCATTTTGTAGAAGCAGATTTCAAAACGGAATCCATTGGGATACCCATCTCATCGAAACAAACTTGAAGTTCATTAAGAAGAGCGATATTGACATCTCTTTGGATGTTTTCGAGCAGCTTCGAAGCTTCCGCAACCTCCAGCGATTCAGCTTCATGAATAGACGGAACGATCTTTTCGTACAAACGAGATACAAATTTAAGGCTTTTGTCATCCAAACCGGAAACAACCTTGGCAACTTTACTTAGGGCATGACTTTGGTCTCCGGGGTTGATTCTCTCAGGAGAGTAAGCCAACAAAAAATCCTTACCAGCCTTTAATCCCGATCCTTTTTCCAAAATTGGCAAACAAACATTGCGAGTACAACCAGGAGACACCGTAGATTCAAAAACCACACAATTGCCCGAAGATAATGATGAGGATACCGTTTGGGCAGCGTCGATTAAACAAGACAAATCTGGCCGATCATTCAGTACCGGAGTCGGGACGGCCACAATGAACACGTCGAATCCCTTCAGTTTTTGTTTGTCAAAACTGAACACTGCCTCGGCCGCTCTCACTTCCTTCGCCGCATAATCGCCATTTCTATCAATGAAACTCCTCAATTCTTTGATTCGAGATTGGTCGATATCAAAACCCAGGACGGAAAAATGCTTAGACAATTCGATAATTAAGGGAAGTCCGACGTACCCGCAGCCTAGTACTGCAATTTTTAATTTTGTCAATTTATCCATACTACTTCACTGACTTTTCTTTAGAACTTAGGTACTCTTTTACTTCGCCGTCTGAAAGAAAATAACGATACCCGGTCTTTGTACATTCTGCCCAGCCGTCTGAATCAAACTGCAGTTTCTCTCCAAACCGACCAACCCAACCAAAATGAACTGCTGGATTTCCGGCAACCAATTCAAAATCTTTGATCGATTTAGTAACGACAGAGCCTGCTCCTACCATTGCATATCTCCCAATTTCATTTCCGCAGAGAATGACCGCATTTGCTCCGATAGAAGCTCCTTTTTTAACCGTGGTTTTTAAAAATTGGTCCTTTCTGTTGACTTCGCTTCTAGGTGTCAAGATATTCGTAAAGACACAAGACGGCCCAAGAAAGACATCATCTTCAACAATTACACCGGTAAAAAGGGACACGTTGTTTTGGATTTTTACGCGCTGCCCAATATTAACTTTCGGCGCAACATAAACGTTTTGTCCCAAAATACATCCTTTACCAATACTTGCGCCTCCGGAAATATGGCAAAAATGCCATATTGTGCAACCCTCGCCAATCAAAGCGCCTTCATCAATAACCGCTGTAGGATGAGCTTGATATTTATGCATGATTTTTGAAAAATTCATTTAATGCGAGGATTACACGATCTTGCTCGGCTTTCTCCATAGAAGGAAAGAGAGGCAAGGACAGAACACAATGAGTTAGTTTCTCCGCATTGGTAAGAGAGGAGCCACTGCGTATGCGAGATTGATAAGCTTTTTGCCAGTGCACCGCCAAAGGGTAATAAATTTGCGTGGAAATTCCTTTCTCCCACAAAAAGCTCTTTAACCGTTGCCTGAGCTCCAGCTTGACCTTAATCGTAAAAACGTTGGGAATGTTAAGAGGATTATGAGGAAAAGGCGGCAATTCAATCTGGGAAATCTCTCTTAACTCCTCTTGATAACGTCTAGCGATTTCCACGCGCTTTTCATTCGCGTCTCTCAAATACTTCAAAGCATGCCGCAACACGACTGCCTGCAAGGTGTCCAAGCGCGAATTCAAGCCAAGAATTTCATGCAGGTATTTATCGCGTTGTCCGTGATTCAAAATCATCCGAATCTTTTGTGTAAGTTGCTCATCATCCGAATTAACAAAAACCGCACCGCCGTCTCCCCAGCAACCCAAATTTTTTGAGGGGAAAAATGAAGTACAGCCCAGCCTCCCAACCGTTCCTGCTTTTCTGCGTGTTCCTTCGATTTCCACTTCGGCCCCTAAACATTGGGCTGCATCTTCAATAACAGGAAGCCCGTGTTGTTCGGCAAAGTGAAGGATGTCGTCCATCGGTGCCGGCAGTCCAAACAAATGAACGGGCAGAATTGCTTTCGTCTTGGAAGTAACGGCGTCTTTCAGCAAACCAGCTTCCATGTTAAATGTCTGCCAGTTAACATCCACAAGAACGGGCTTTAACCCCAACAAACACATCATTTCCACAGCAGCGGGATATCCGTACGCCGGCGTTATCACCTCATCGCCTTCGCGAAGATCCAGTGCCATCAAGCACGCAAGAAGAGCGTCGGTTCCGTTCCCGGTCGTTATCACGGAATGCGTCTGAAGTTCTAAACAAAGCTCTTTTTCAAAGGCTGCCACTTCACAGCCTTTAATGAACCTACCCTCTGCAATGACTTGAGAAAGAGCGGATTGAAGTTCGGGCGACACACCCCCTTTCACAACCTCAGGGCGAAATATAGGCACGACATTACACATTTCTTAGTGCCTTATTTCGTTCTTCGGATGCTCTCGCAAAGCGAGACGGCCGGCAATGCTTCCTGAAGTCCAAATCCTCTGCCAGTCAGAATTTCCTCATAACTTTTTGAATGGAGATCTGTAAAACCATTTGTGAAATCAAACGGCTCTCCGTCAATCATCATTTGTCTCCAGGATCTTTGATCGGAATTTCTTACTTCCTGCGGCAAATCTTCCTGTCTAATGCTTAAACAAAATTCAATCTGCGCCAGAGGGCAATCCAAGGTTCCTTCAAGACGCTCCGGATCGTTTTCCTTGATTGAAAAAGATGTCGGATAACCAAACAAACGAATCAGCATATCGAAAAAATGGATTCCGATATTGCTTGCAATTCCTCCGCTTTTGCTTTCGTCAAACTTCCAACTCTTTTTATACCAAGGCCCTCGCGACGTCACATAATTCAAAGAGACCTGAAGCTTTGATCTCTGCATATCACCCGCAAATAAGTCTTCCACTCTTGTTTTCAATTTTTGGATCTGAGGATGAAGACGGAGCTGAAGGATACAAAAGACTTTTTTTGCATATTGCTTTTCAAGTTCCTGCAACCGGAATAACTCATTGGAGGTCAAAACCAAAGGCTTCTCACAAATCACGTTCATCCCGTGACTAAGCCCAAATGCAATATGAGAAAAATGAAGATAGTTAGGCGTACAAACCGAAAGGTAATCAATATCCGGCGCTTTTGCTTTCTTTCTCTCTTCTATATAGCTTTCCAATTCTTTCTCAGAAAGAAAAAATTGGCAATGAGGAAATCGACGGTCCAACACACCAACACTATCTGACTTATCGCATGCGCAACAGAGTTCGCCGTCTATACCATAGATCGCTTCAATATGCCTAGGTGCGATATAACCAGCAACACCAAATAAGGCAAAGTAAGGATAATCCATAATAAAAAGATTTATCTAGTTTACAGAGATAAAAATATCATTATTAAAATCTCCAGAACAGCATTCGTTTATCCTCCTATTTGAACAAAACATCATTTCTTCGATTGCTAAAACAAGCATAGGAAACTAGTAATTATACAAAATCTTCCTAATTTACCATTAAAGAAATGACATATATTTAAACATTCTTAATTTTTTCAAGGGATTCATACCAATCTTCAATTGAAAAATGTTTTTTTACAGTCAAAATAGCATTATTAGATCTAGATTGCCAGTTAGATATATTTAGCGCATCTACTATTGCATTCGTAAAACAATCAATATCAAGCTTTGAAACATATCCATTTGCAGCGTTAACTATCCAATAAGAACCTTCCCCATCAGCAACTATTGGTACACATCCGAAAGACATAGCCTCAAGCAAGGAGTAATTACAAAATACAACATTTGCCGGAAAAATAAAAACCTTGGATTGCATAAAAAGCTCTTTGCCATTGTTGACAAATCCTAAAATTCGGATATTACTATCCAAACCCAAATCTTGAATTTTATCTAAAACTTTATTTTGATAAGAAGTTTCAATTTTATAGCCGTTATCATCTAAAACATTAAAACCAGCCATAACGATATTAAGTTTCAACTTATGGATTTTTAGTAATTTAAACAAAACATCGACTAAAAAGATAACATTTCTTTCTTTTCTTGGAGAATTGAAGAATAAAATATCAATCTTTCTTTCTAAATAGTCGGGAATTCTTGAATCATTAATTGGAATACAATTATGCAAAAATCTCAGTTTTGGCAAAAAACCCATTTGGCATGCATTCATAATTAAATTCATTTCTTTTGCAATTATGATATCTAAAGAAGGATATAAAACTTTTAATCTATTCCTCCTATACCGCGACCTGAACTCTTGTCCTCTTAAAAAAAAGTATCAATCTAATTCTAAGAATCTTAGATAATGGAGCCAAAAGTCTATCCCAAAACTTAGGTAAGTTTGATAAATAAATTTCTATTGCTGTGGGTCTATATAAAAAAATCTCCCAAAGAGTTTGAATAAACCTTAAAACAACATTGCGTTTCAAAATAACCACGTCAGCATTGTATTTATTAGCGTAATAAAGCGAACTCCCCGACGTATCTTCTATCAAATATCTTATCTTTTCACCGTTCTTCTTATAGACATCCGATTGGTAGCCAATTTTATCAATAAAATGTTCTAATCCAACACATAACGTTCTTTTTTTCTCACTCTTATTCATAAAATAAAATTAAAATAATAATCATGCTTGAATTAAAATAGATTCTATATAACTACAGGAGGAATTAATCACTACAACAACCCAAAAATAAAACAGATAGTTTAATAATACCAAGTATTATCACTTTTATAACTCTTGGATAGCACGGAAAACTCTTTCACAGTTTTTACCATCCCGATATTGAAAAGTTCTGTTCATTCTGTCAACGTAAATTAAATCAGGCTCACAATTCTTACCTAAAACTTCTCTTAGAACCCTAATCAAGTCCCCTTCATTTTGAACAACCGGTCCGAACCCGTGTGCCTCATAATCAAAATATCCTTTTTCGTAGGTATGAGAGTGATTATTAAAGACTGCTTCTTTCTAAAACTGATAGTAAATAACAGTTTTAGAAAGAAGAGCAAAATCAAAGGCTATACTTGAAAAATCTGTAATCATCAGAGCAGATTGTTGCAACAGGTCTTGAACCTTATGTGAATGATAAGAACAGACACATATTTGTTTAGGGAAATAAAAACCATCTAAGTAAGGCTCAATTTCCGGGTGAGGAAAGAAAACGATACTATATCCTTTCTCTGTTAAAAGCTCTAAAAGGTAGGGATTATTAAGAAACGAAGTCCATGCCTTTGCATAAGAGGATTCAAAAAATTTTTCATTAAACCTACGCTCAGAGAGTTTGTTATAGCCTCCCACTATAGATTTCCTCCAGGTAGGAGCGACTAGAATCACGTTTTCTTTTACTCCACTATATTCGAGTAATTTGTCATGACGGGGGAGACCTGTTAAACGGATTTCCTTTTTAGTTAACTTGTATCTACTATTCTCGTTCAAAAGGGATTCTCTCTCGGCAACAGTCGTTGTGACCACTATAGCTGGATCAATTGAGTTGAACCAACTAGAAAGATCATCTTTAATGACTCCGTGTTGCAAAAAAACAAATGGTATTTTTTTATCTATCCGCTCTCCTGACGGAGATTTTGCACAAACAGCGTGCGAAGAAATCAATTTTGAACAATACCTTAATGCAGTTTGATGCTTCAATGAACCATAGTTGATCAACTTAAAGCCTTCTTTTTCTAATCTTGACCAATCTTTTGATTGATTATCAAGAACAAACCAAGCATTAATTTCGGGCTCATTATTCATTATATATCTATATAAATGTTCTCCATTATCATCCGCAAAAGAAATTCTATCTGATATTAACCAACAATTATCAAAACAAGAAGAAGGAAGGAGAGTATTTTTTATTTGTTCAAAATCATTTATAACATCAGAAATCCAAATAATAGGTTTCTTTTTTCCCTTTAACAATAAATCAGCAAATTCGTTACCAATTTCACACTGTAATTTTCCATCTTTAAAATTACCCAATGAGACCCAGCAAATTTTGACATAAGAAAACACCCTTCCACAAAAAGAATTAACAATAATCTTATCAGCAACAGAAAATACTTCACTACCGTCAATTAAAAATTTAATTTTTTCTTCTTTATTTCTTAAAATAACTTCCAACCTTATTTCATTCTTATTTTTATCATATTTTGTTATATTTATAAATCTTTGAAATTTTTCATTTTTCTTTACAAAATGGAAGATTTCTGTTCTAAGAAATCTATTCATCCCTTTTATGTTGAAGTTCATCAACAAATCAGAATTTATTTTTTCATAACTTCTAAGAAGGAGATTTATAAATTCACCTTCCACTTCTTGGGCACATAAATTAGAACTATAAGATTTGTTTATTAGCTTATGGAAAAACCAGTAATTATAAAATATTATCAAATTCTGAATATATGTAGGAATTCTTCCAGAGGTTTTTTCTGATAAATTTAAGAGATTTAATACTCCATGGCGTAGGGAGTTAATAGATTGTTCAATTTTCTCTGAATTTATAAATAATAAATCTAATTTTATACTAGAAACCCTAAGGTAATACCTTGCATCTTTTAAAAAGCAAATATTCTTTTGATCATTTATCATAAATAAATAATTAATGAATAATGCCTCCTCAAATCTTGATTTTATTAACAAAGTTGAAAATCTTATTTCTCCAATCAGATCTCTTCTTATAAAAACAGAAGTCACTGATAATTGGATATAATCATTCAAATTTTTTATATTTCTTACTGTTACTTGATAATAATATTTATACCGCAATGGGTGAATATCAAAACATCCACCTCCATTTCCGTCATACAAAATTTGGTTTAATGAAATAAAACCTATCTTTCTTTGTTGAGAATACTCTGCAATCTGATCCACTTTCTCAATGGCATGATTAGAAAAAAAATCCTTAGGGTCAGCAAAGCAGACCCACTCATTCTTTACATAATCCATACCAAAATTTCGAGCTGCTGCAACCCCTTCATGCTCTTTAGTAAAGACTAATATATTCTTCGGATATCTTTTGCCCCATTTTTTAAGCTTTTCCAAGGTGTCATCTCTAGAGCCATCATCAACAAGTATTATTTGAATATGTTCTTTAAATCCCAAGCTCTGATAAACGATTGACTCTATAAAATCATCAATATAATTTTCTACGTTATAGCATGCTGATATTATGCTATAAGTTGAATGGCCTTTTATTTTTTTACCAAAAATTATTGAACATCTATCCTTTATTTTTTTTACAGTTAAGAACCTCGACGAACAAGACATCAGATTAGACAATAATTGTTTTTTTATTATTTTTCCTACTTGGCCTATCATATTTTCTTTATTCACTTTTCAATATCTTCAATATGTTATAGATTCTTTCACAACATCTTCCATCCTTTAGTGGAAAAACATGCTGCATTCGATCTAAATATTGCTCTTCTGGGCTACAGTTCCTTATTATGGAGGCCTCAAGATAGTTCAGTAACTCATCTTCTTTTGCTATTACAGGCCCGAAACCATCACGCGAATATTCAAAGTAACCTTTTTGATAAGTATGGGCGTTATTTTTAAATATATCGCCTTTATCAAATTGATAGTAAATCACCTCTTTTTCTAAATAAACCATATCAAAAGCAGCACTTGAATAGTCTGTAATCATTATTGCAGCAGAACCAATCACCTCTTGAAAACGGTGTGTTCTGTGTGTGCAAATCTCAATATATTTAGGTAAGTTGAAATACTTAATGTAGGGTTGAATATAAGCGTGAGGGAAAAACTGCAAACGATAACCGTACACTCGTAGTAATTTCAGTAAATTTTGAGAGGCTAAAAAATGAGACCATTTCTTTGCATAATCTGAATTCATAAAATTTTTATTAAGGCTTCGAGTCGTTCCTTTTATCAAGTTTCCAACTAAAGAATTTCTCCAGGTCGGCATTACAACTATGATCTTTTGTGGCGATCTTTGGCTGTTAAGAGCATCATATCTCGGCAAACCAGTTAAGATCACCTCCCGTTCCGTATATTGATATTTGCTTTGTGAGTCAATGATGGATTTTCGCTCTTCCTTTGTTGACGTCACCATCAATCTTATTTTTTTAGGATTAAGCCATAGCGATAAATCGTCTTTTATGACTCCATGCTGGAGAAAAACAAATGGTACTTTTCGGTTTGTCTGATCTCCGAATGCATTAATCACATATTCATCCGCATGAGAAGAAATTAGAAGTGAGCAACTCTTCAATGCCTCTTTATGCTGTCGTGAGCCATAACTAATTAATTTAAAACCCTCCTCTTCAAGTCTTTTCCAATCATGAGAGTTTTTGCTTAATAGAAACCAAGCATTAACTCCAACACCATTGTTTTTCAAATATCGATAGAAATGCTCTCCATTGTCATCTGCCTGACAGTCTCTATCTGAAATCAGCCAGCAATTAGCGTATCTCGAATTTTTCTCAGCATTACAATTTTGATCCGGACTAAAAGAAGCAATAGCTTCAGGAAGTTCCACCTTCTTGACATAGCTATTCCCTATCAAAAATGGGCAAATTTGCCCATTGACAGTAACCGATAACTTTTTATTTTGTTGGTCAGCCAAGGCCAGCCACGCAATACACCAATATGATAATGACGCTCCACAAAAAGTATTTTTTGCATACCCCACGGAGATGGGATTAACCTCTCTTTCCCCTAAGTAGAACCTGATAGCATCGGCCTCTTCCCTTACGAGCAATATCAGGCGTATTTCCTTTGGATGGGCTAAATTATCTGCATAACTTATAAGACCAACCGAAGAATTCTTAGATGAATTCAGCAAAAATAAAGATATTTCTGTTAACCCTACTTTGCCTAGACCTGGACAAGTAAATTCAAAAAAAACATTAGGATCAATATAGTTAAAACATTTTTTAAGAAGATCTATAAAATTTTTACGTTCTCTTTCAGAGAGGAACAAAATTCGATCTTCTCTGTTTTTTAATTGTCGAAAGTACCATTGGATATGGTAAATAACCACGTTTTGAATAAAAACCGGAACCCGTCCCAACTTAACTTCACTTCGCCTCAAAAGCTCTAAAACGCCAAACTTTAAGACATCATCAAATTGCCTTTTATCTGTCCAGGATAAATCTTGAGTACTAGAACAATTTTTTCTCTTCCTGAAGTAATAACGGGCTTTCTTTGAAAAGCAAACCTTTTGTTCCATATTCTCTAAAAATAAACAATTAACAAAGAAAGCATCTTCAAAAGTTGGTCTAACTGAAGTCGGAAAAATATTCTTCCCAAGAACCGACTTTTTGATAAATAGAGAATTAGAAGAAAGTTAAATAAAGCTATTTAAAAATTTCACCTTCTTTATGGTTCTTTCATTATTAAATCTAAAACTTAACGGATGATCTTCAACAAAGCCCTTTTTATTTTCATAGAATGGGATGTAATTTAAACTAACAAACGAAAGTTTCTCATTTTGGTATTTTCCTATGATCTTATCAACCTCTTCCAAGGCGAAAGGATCATAGAAATCGTCGGGATCTGCAAACGTAACCCAGTCTGCTTGAACATAAGGTAAACCAAAATTTCTAGCGCTACCCTGACCTCCATTTTGTTTATGAAGTGCGAGAATATTTTTAGGGTATTTTCTTTGCCAGTAGAGAAGTTTTTCCCATGTACTATCGTTTGATCCATCATCTACCAAAACTACTTGGATGTTATTTTTAAAGTCTAATGTCTGACAAAGCAAAGACTTTATAAAGCAATCGATGTACTCTTCAACATTGAAGCAGGCTGAAACTACAGCGTAGGAGGCATTTGCGTTTTTTTTCTTTAGCAATGCACTCGCAAAATAAGCCCTCAACTGGTACCACTTCAAACTCAAACTAACGTAATGTCCAAGCAATGGCACGATAAGACCCTTGTACGGAGCGAGTTTTTTTCTAAGGACAATGAAAGTGTTATTTTTCAATTTCTTTCATCCCGAAATAGTAGTCACAACCTGTTTTAACATCAGCATCCATCACCACAGTACCAGCATCCAAAACAATGACTCTGTTACAAAGCCTCTCAATAAGTCTTCGGGAATGACTTGCAATCACCAGTATTTTTGCCTCTTTTATTAACATCTGTAGTCTTTCTTCAGCCTTTTTCTTAAAAAATTTATCTCCAACTGATAACCATTCATCTAATAACACTACATTACTTACAGATTGAGTCGAAGCTGCAAACGCGATTCTCATTTTCATTCCACTCGAATATGTTTTCATTGGATAATCAAGAAAATGACCTAAACCTGTGAGTTCCGCTAGTTTTGGAAGATTTTCCTCAATTGTTTTTCTATTTATTCCAAACAAAAGGCTTCTCAAATAAAGATTGTCCCATCCTGTGGCTTCTCCGTCAGTTCCCAATGAAATATTTAACATCGAACCGATCGATCCTTCGACTTTAATTTCTCCTTCACTCGGGTAATAAATACCTGCGATTAAACGCAGCAAAGTCGATTTCCCTGCACCATTTGCCCCTATTAGTCCGACTCTTTCTCCTTCTTGAATCTTCAATGTTATATTTCTCAGTGCAACATTTTCTCGTTGAGTCTTTAAACCAGAATCCACCATCCCAAATGTCACTAGGCTTAACAATCGGCGCTTTAAAGATCTATGTTCTAGTGCATACAATGGAAACGTTAATGTCACATGATTGATATTGACAGAAACCATTTTTATAACCAATAAGAAAGGAATCTACGGTATTTCCCAAATACGCATAGTGCAAATACCATTCCCAGACAACCCATCACTAGGCTTATCAACCAGCTCGCAGGCGAAGGATACATTCCTAACAGAGGGGATCTGACGATGCTAATTAAATGATAAGCAGGATTAGGAGCCAAGATGAATACAGAACTTTTAGGCGATAAGGCAGTGGGCATCCAAATTACGGGAGAAACATAAAATAAGATGAGCACGAAAGCATCTACTAATTGCTTGCAATCTCTATACCTTGCACACAAGAAAGATATAACAATTGAGAGCCAAAAAAGATTAACACAAAGGATGATAAATCCTGGAATTATCAACAGGGAGACAATTTCGATCGGACAGGAAACTACAACGCAGACTAAAGGAAAAATCAGTAGATTATGAAAAAATATAACAAGGTTTCTCCAAAACAGTCTCAGCAAATAGAAAAAAGGCGATAGAGAGAGTTGTTTAATAATGCCTTCGGATGTTGCAAATACACTGCAACTTTCCTTAAGGACAGAAGCGATAAACCCCCATACAATACATCCTAACGTAAGAAAAGGCAGATATTCTCTAAGCGGAAGATGAAGAACCTGACCAAAAATTGCTCCTAGCGTAGCAATCACGATTCCCATATAAAGCGTGATCCAAAATGGACCAAGCACTGAACGATTATATTTTTTTTTAATATCCAACCAGCCAAATGCAAGGATCAAAGGATAATCACGAAGTGCCTTACACAATTCCTGCAATGATGTAGCAAAGGCTTCAAAATAAGTAACCGATCCGCTCTTGTAATAAAATCCCATTCTTCTCTCAACTTTTTTTGATTATCCTGTACCCTGCACGCATTGCCTTGATAGATAGAGCTCTTCTCCGGCTCTGTGGAGGAAAAATCTTATTTAGAAGATTTACAAAACGGAGAAAACGTATGTACTCCATAGAGTAGTCTCTAGCCCCGAACAGTTTTTCTATTCTTCCACTTAAAACTCTCTGAAACAGCTCATTATTTTCTACTTGAATTTGATTGGTTTTCAAAATTCTTGCTGTTAACGTACAAACGAAAGGTTTCTCATAATCCGGAACATATTGAAAGGCCAACCAGAAATAATGTTCCAATAACCTCATAAGAACACTGTCTTTGCAGAGGTTCTTGCGTCGTGACAAATTATACAGTTCCGCTATCACAAGCAAATGATCAGATGCCTGCGCCAACTTTTTCTCACACGTGCAAGACATTATGCTGTTTTCTCTTCGAAAATAGTGATAAACAGGCTGATTCAAGAAAAAAACTTTTCGGCAACTCCAAAAGTACGCCCAATGCCAATAAGCATCCTCATATAGCAGCGAAGGAGGAAATCTTAACTTTTCACGCTCGATGATCGATTTCCGATACAAGATGCCCCAACAAGTAAAAGGAAAATCATAAATAACACTGTCATTAACTTCGACTTCTCCCGAATAATGTAATGCAAAATAGTGTCTATCCTGGGCTTCTAGCTCTTTGTGTACATCGTACGCAACAGCTGCTTCGCCAATAACGGCGTCAACAGAGTCAAGCATTTTCTTAATCAACATTTGCAGAGCATCTGGAAAAATTTCATCATCTGCGTCTAGGAAGAAAATGAATTCACCTCGTGCCACGGCAAGCCCCGCATTTCTAGCGGAGGAAACTCCTTCATGTTTTCTTTGTACAACTTGTATCCGCGCGTCCCTTTTCCTAAATTTCTGAAGTATCTCCAAACTCCGATCTGTTGAACCATCATTGATACAGATAACCTCGAAACTTTGGAATGTTTGGGCAAGAACACTAGAAAGGCAGGCAACCAAGTAGTTGCTGGCGTTATAAACAGGAATGATCACGGACACGTAGGGGTCTGCGATGTTTTTCTTAGTCATTACCTCAGGCTCTCGGGTTTTTATCGCTGCTTTTAATACTCTGTCCAAAAGTCAGAGACTGTTCTGAGTAGTATAACGAGAATGGGTATTCTTGAGAAATATTGAATCTTTTTTGAATCTTTTTAGTACAAGACAAGGTGCCAAAAATTTGTCAGAATATTAAGGTAAAGGATTTATCTTTTAGAAAATGATTTAGCTATCGATAAAGCTCTAGCCACAGCCTGATCCATATCGTAATACTTATAATCTCCCAATCTTCCTAAGAAGGTAGCGTTCTTTAAGGCCTTCGCTTCTTGAAGATACTTTTCATACAGGCGCTTATTTTCTTCATTGATGATAGGATAGTATCTTTCATTCTTTCCTAAAACAAAAGCTTCCGGATACTCATAAGAAACGACTGTGTTATGAGATTGGGTATCTAAAAAGTACTTATATTCTCCGATTCTTGTGAAGTCGTAATTATTAGGATAATTAACCACGGAATTGGATTGGAAATAAGGCCGATTGAAGGTCAAGAAATCAAATCTCAAGCTGCGGTACGGTAACTGACCAAATTTATAGTCGAAGAATTCATCGATGGCGCCGGAGAAGAAACAGTGGTCATATTCATCCAACATGCTTTTATCGAATTCGGTATTCAGGCGAACCTCGATATTGGGATGGTCCACCATCTTCTCGAACATACGGGTATAACCTTCTAAAGGAATCCCTTGGTACTTTGCTTGAAAGTAACGATTGTCTCTGCCCACGAAGATAGGAACTCTTCCCGTCACGAGAGGATCCAAATCTTCCGGACGAACATCCCACTGCTTTTCTGTGTAGTGGAGAAAGATTTTTTCATAGACATATTCTGCAAGAAACTGAAGATCAGGATTTTTACTTTCACGGAGTTTGAGAATTGGGACTTTTTTATTGAGCTCGAACTCTGCTAAAAGAGCCGTGATCATCCGCTCAGCCATTTGTTTAGGGAATAGCTGCTCAATCGAATTGAAGTTGAAAGGAACTGGAACGAGCTGGCCGTCCACTAATGCTTTTACTTCGTGTTGATACGGATACCACTGAGTAAATTGAGAGAGGAATCTCCAAACTTCGGCGTCATCAGTATGAAAAATATGAGTGCCGTAGGCATGAATGTCGATGGAGTTTTCGTCGAAGTAGTCGAAACAGTTTCCTCCGATATGAGCTGTTAGATCAATGATTGTAATCTTAGTTTCCGGGCTTGAAAGTAACCGAGCCAAAGATAGATTTGAAATTCCAGCCCCAATAAACAATAACTTCAATTTAAAGCCCTTTCAGAAAAAGAACCTGCTATATTTAACTTCGAACATTACCAAGAATTTTTAACTATCTGAAGTAAATCAAAATACGGTTATAGCAATTTCCTTGCGAGCAATTTACCCAATTCGACTCCTGGTTGATCGAAAGTGTTTATCCCCAAAAGAGCCCCAAGAATAGCCGTTTTATTTTCATACATTGCCATTAGAGAACCTAACGTTTCAGGGGACAATTCATCTAAAACGATGGTATTGACGACATTGAAACAACCATCATCATTCTCTCTTTTCAGTAATGCTTCCGCCTGTGCTTTTGCATTTGCCAATAGAACACGATGAAGGTCATTATGAGCATGACCAGGTTTTTCACACCAACAAATGTCTAATGCTGTCCTTGCTGTGCCTTCTCGGAGGAATTGATAAAACGAGTGTTGTGACTCATTACCATGACCTCCCCACACAGGAACACAAGTTTTTTCCGAAACCTTATTCCCCTTAACGGTCTTACTTTTTCCGAGACTTTCCATCTCCAATTGTTGAAGCCACGGGACTAAAGTAGTTAAACGTTCATCGTACGGTAAGAAACAAAAAGAAGAAATTCCTAGGTTTTCTACATTCCAATAAGAAAAAGCTGCAAGCAGCGCGGGGAGATTTTTTTGAATCGGAGCCGACGCTGTGTGGGCATCCATTAGGTGCGCCCCAATTAAAAAACGCCGAAATACATTTTCACCAAGCGAAATAGCGACCGGAAGACCAATCGCACCCCAAACAGAGAAACGTCCCCCAACCCAGTCCCAGATTGGAAAAAAATTCTCATCCGGCAGACCTAGAAAGCTTGCAGCTTTCGGATTTGCCGAAACAGCGACCACATGATGTTTAAAGTCATCGTCCCTAAAGCCAAAATTTTTCAGCCAGCGAAAAATTTCCTTACAGTTGGAAAGGGTCTCGAGCGTACTAAAAGATTTAGAGGAAATAATTATCAAAGTTTTGTAAGGGTCTAGTTCCGCAGTTAATCTATCTACAGCGACACCATCTGCAGATGCCAAAAAATGGACCTTGATTTCTGGTCGAGTGGTCCTTAAGGCATTGTATACGGCTCTCGGGCCCATATCTGAGCCACCAATCCCAACATTAATTACGTCTGTAATACGGTCCCCTCTGCAACCAAGCCATTTCCAATTTCTAACTCTTTCAGCAAATTGGCATATCTTGTCTAAAGTTTTGTGGACTTCTCCAGAATAAGGAGCTTCTGGGGAGGGATCTCTCAAGGAGGTGTGAAGAGCTTGACGCTTTTCGCTTAAATTCACGATTGCGCCTTGGCGCATTTCTATAAAGGAATTTATTACTTTTTTCTTGTTTAATAAATTTATTAAGTTCTCGAAGTCAATTTTAGAAATTCTTTGTTTCCCCGCGTTAAGGGTGATTCCTAGTGAACTTACTTTATGTTCTGGCATAGAAACTTCGAAGAAAGGTGACACTAATAAATCAGGCATTGCTATTAAACCAGTATTACAAGATGGATCATTAAATCAAGATATTAGGAAAGCGCATATTGAGGGACGAATTGAAGAGGAAAACGCAACCAACGAAAGAAATAAAAGTGATGGGGTACAAGGCTGGAGTTTCTCTTAAAATCATTCTAATTCATAAACCAAAATAAAGAGGACAAACTTGCTCAGGAGAACCGTCCATTTTTAGCCGTCCGTGCTCTAGCCAGAGCACTCTAGTGCAGCAGCGTTCAATCAATCTGCGAGAATGAGTAGCAATGACAAGAATATTAGTTCTCTCGATCAATCTATTAAGCCTGTTCTCGGCTTTTTCTTGGAAAGACTGATCCCCAACTGACAACCACTCATCCATTAAAAGAATATCTGGACTGATCATAGTAGAAACAGCGAAGGCCAATCTCATATGCATTCCTGTCGAATAAGTGCGGACAGGCATATTAATGAAATCGCCTAATTCTGTAAATTCCACGAGACTGTTAAGCTCCTTATCAACGTTCTTCTTCGGAATCCCCAACAGGGCAGACCGAAGATATATATTTTCCAAGCCGGTAGCCTCGAGATCAATACCCAAAGAAATATCAATAAGAGAGCCTATAGAGCCTGTTATCTTCGCAACCCCTTCAGTCGGCTCGTATACAGAACTTAGAACTCTCAATAATGTGCTTTTTCCAGCTCCGTTATGTCCAATTAATCCCACCCTCTCATGAGATTTAATTTCTAAATTGAGATGGTCAAGAGAGCGCACAACAGTTCTTCCCGACTCAGTCAGACCGATTCTTCCTCCTGTTGCCATTCCCATTATTGTTTTTTTTAGAGAGCGTCCCTGAGAGTTAAATATCGGGATGTCAACGCTAACGTTATTTAATAATATGTGCCCCATCTTTATAGCCAGTAAGCGATCTTTGAACGATATCTGTTAAAAATAAAAATTGTAAAAAGCCAGCCAAGTATTGCAAAAACAATAGTAAAAACCCAGTTCAATGAAGTAGGAACTTGGTTCAAAAGTGGAGCTCTTACAACTTCAATCAAATGAAAAAATGGGTTTCCCGTCAGAACCATCATGCTTGTTTTTTCTGGCAGAAGTGAGGGCAACCAGATGATTGGGGTCAAATAAAAAAATATTTGTAAAAGGCTCGCAACAATTTGCGTGAGATCTCTAAAGCGTGAACAAACGATCCCTAAGAAAAGTGACAACCAACTTAAATTCAATATTAAGAGAATCAATCCCAAAATAGAAAGAAGGCTGACTAATCCTAAACCTTCATGAAAAAACAAAAGTACAAGAAAAAATATAACTACATTATGCAGAAATATATAAAAATTTTTGGCAAGTAGTCGTACAACATGCACAAACAACGGTATAGGCAACTGCCTGATTATGGCTTGTGCACCAACAAAAACCTCAGTCGCCTCTGTCAAAGTTGAAGAAATAAAAGACCAAATCACCAACCCTGCTGCCAGGAAAGGGAGTAATTCAGCCATCGGGGCCTTGAACACTTGGCCAAAAATAATCCCCATCGTGGCCACCATAATACCAGTTGATATAGTGATCCAAAAAGGCCCTAAAGTAGATCTGCGATACCTCTGCCTAATATCCGCTCGGGCCAAATATAGGGGAAGATATAGTTGCCTAAGTGTTCTGTAAACGTCCAGACAACCTTTTCCTGGGTTATTAAAGCTCATCTAAATGTCAGAAAGTTTGAATAAGGAGCAAAAAGGATGCTTTTTTAGAAGCCACCGTAAACACTCATGAATTCCTGAAAAGTTTGAAGTTTTTTATCCTTATCAGAAAGAATCACATTCTCTTTTCCCCCGACCTTCTCAAGCGGCCAGGGAATCTGGAGATCCGGATCGTCCCAAAGGATTCCATCATCGAATTCTCCATGAAATTTTTCTGAACATTTGTAACTAACAATAGAGGGTTCTAAAACCAAGTACCCATGTGCACAACCTGCAGGAACTAAAATTTCAGTTTTTCCGTCTCCCTTCAACATAAAAGAAACAAATTTCTTAAAGGTCGGACTGTCTTTTCTCAGATCGACGACAACATCATAGACACATCCTGAGATGCATCGGACAAGTTTTGGTTGCTGAAATTCTCTTTGAAAGTGAAGAGCCCTAACAACTCCTTTGTGGCTTACTGTGTAAAAAACCTCAGCAAGGTTGTGGTCCACTCCATTTGCTTCAAAAACTTCTTTTGAATAATCTTTAATAAACGAGCCTCTAACGTCGTCGGCTTTAAAAGGAGTAATTTCTAGAAGACCTTCAATTATTGTCGGCTTGAATTCAAATTTTTGGATCATTTCTTATTCCTGTTCTTTCAACCAATCTCTTGTTAAATTAACACCCTGTGTGAAATCAAACTTCGGCTTAAAACCAGTGTCCTTATTTAACTTTTCAGTAGAAAAGCTCTCAAGAGGAAGATTTACACCTGTAAAAGGAATGTCCCCATATAAGAACGGTAGACCATTTCCAACGGCCATTCGAAGTTCCTCCAAGAACGAGCGTAAAGGTTTTGCACCACCGCTACCAACTATATATTCTGAATAAGGCACACCTTTTTCAGCTAAAAGCCTAAATGCTTCAGCTACGTCAGAGATGTAAATAAAGTCGTAATTTTGAGTTGCTGCGGTAAATGTAGGTGCTTCAAGATTGATACACTTTTTTATTGTGGTGTTAAGCATTCTTGGGCTGAGTTCTCCCACCCCATAGGCATTTGTAATTTTTCCCCACACTAGATCAATTCCGGAGGCAACAGCCAACGGTTTTGCCATCATATGCGCAGAATATTTCGCAGCGCCGTAGATATAAGCCTTAGAAGGAAGTGAGCCGTTTGTATCCGTAACCGCTTTAACTTCATCTTCCATGATTGAACCGGTGACAATCAGTCTTTTTGCGCCAAGCTCCTTTGCAACACTAACGAGAGAGCATGTTGATACAACATTAGTCAACTGCAATTGAACATTGCATCTATCTTGCCCGGCAGAGCCTGTCCAAGCGCAATGAAAAATATACTCCGGTTTCTCCTTAATGAGTTCGGGCAACTTTTCAAATTTATCCATTGGACAATGAACAGGCACACAGTCAGGCATAGAATCTAAACGGCTTTTGCTTCGGTTGTAGAGTGCGAAAACCTTATAACCATTCATAACTAAATTACAAACTATTTCAGAACCTACAAAACCGTTCGCACCTGTAACAATCACAGACTTCATTTTGCCTCTCATAACGTGTCTTTTAATCTTTTAACTAACGACAAAGCATTTGCTAAAGTTTGGTCCATATTGTAGTAACGAAAATCCGCCAATCTACCACATTTAGAAACGTTCTTAAATTTAGCGAATAGCTTGGAATATTCTTCGTATAAAGCTCTGCTTTCAGCTGTTAGAACTGGATAGTAAGGCTCCAATTTGTTCTTATAGCTCGCAGCTAACGGATATTCAACTGCGTACACAGTGCCTCGAATGTTTTGATATGGCAACTTTTTATATTCTGTTACCCGAGTAAAACCTTTTTCTTGAGGATATGCAAGTACCGCTACAGGCTGCTTACTTTCAATATCTTCATAAAACCATTCAAACTTCAAAGATCTGTAAGGTAATTCGCCGTAACAATACTCAAACAAAGTATCAAGTGCCCCTGTGTAGACCACGTGCTGTTTGATTTCTTTGCCGTCGAAAAGAAATCGATCCGTCCCTAATGTCAGAAGTTCCAAAGCATCTGTTCCCAACCGAACCTCTATATTGGGATGGTTAAGTAAATTTTCAAAGAAGGTTGTAAAAGAATCCTTTGGCATCACTTCGTAAGGATCATCAAAATAGCCTTCCTTATACGACAAACGGACGGGAACTCGTTTCAAAATGGAAACGTCTATAGTTTCTGGTGAAACTCCCCATTGTTTTGAGGTGTAAGGAGCATAATCTTCTTTGAACAGGAATGAGGCGTAGTTTCTGACATTAGAAGATTTAGCCTCGAGTAGTTCAACGACAGTAACAAATTCCCGGTTAGGGAATTCCGAAAGAAGTTCGGATTTTAAAATCTTGGCCTCTTTTTCCGGATAAAAAGTATCTATCGTTTGGAAATTAAAGGGTGTTGGGGAATATTTACCTCCCCAAGAAGCTCCGCATTTTAGCTTATAGGGCTCCCATTCCCCATATTTTTTCATGTACTCATAAAGACTCTCATCTTTAGTATGAAAAGTGTGAGGGCCGTATTTTTGAACTAAAAAACCCCTTTCGTCGTGATAATCGAACATATTCCCCGCAATATGGTTCCTACGTTCAATTATCAGAACTTTTTTCCCGGTCTCTGCAAGTTCTCTGGCGACAACTCCGCCAGAGAGACCAGCCCCTACAATAATAAAATCAAAAGGATCAAAAAGCATTTAGAACCCAAAATACTTCTTTATTTGACGGTCCATCACGTCGGATACACTTTCTCCTGCTAACCAGGCTTTAGACCATTCAACAGTATTAGAAACTGCATTGTCAATGTTCCAAATCGGATACCAACCCAATCGAGACTTGATTTTGGAACAGTCAAGCTTTAAAAAATTAGCCTCATGGACAGCATTTTTTTCTGCCTTTGTCTCCCACTTGGCCCCTTCGCCCCAAGCCTCGCAGAATAAAGAAACCAACTTGCCCGTTGTTACGCAATCATCTTCGTTTGGCCCGACGTTGTAACAGTCTGCCAAAGAATGATCAGAAGCTTGCCTAAAAATTATCCATAAATATGCGGATAGAGGCTCTAACACATGTTGATAAGGTCTTATCGAGTAAGGGTTTCTTACATGGATCACCTTATTTTTGGAACAGGCTTCAACCGAATCCGGAATAATTCGATCTTTAGAAAAATCTCCTCCTCCAATCACATTACCAGCTCTGGCTATAGAAATAGCCGGTGAGGTTTCTCGAGAGAAAAAACTTTTTATGTAAGATTGAGTGGCAATATCGGAACAAGATTTAGAATTTGAATATGGGTCAAATCCGTTTAATGCTTCAATTTCTCTATAACCCCATTCCCACTCTTTGTTCTCATAGACTTTATCAGTAGTTATGTTGAGAACGCTAGAAGCTGAGGGATGCAATCTTATGCACTCAAGCAAATTGACTGTTCCCATAACATTCGTTTCGTATGTATAACGGGGGTCTGCGTAACTCTCGCGAACCAGCGGTTGAGCAGCAAGATGAATAACAATGTCCGGGAGGAAAGACTTATAAGTCTTGCTTAGGTGTTCAAAATCTCGAATATCACCTATTTCTGATCTGACAAGTTTTTCTGTACCAGAAAGTTCGAAAAGACTAGGTTCTGTAGGTAAACCATTAGAGTAACCCAAAACATCGGCACCCCAAGAGGAAAGAATATGACAGAGCCAAGAACCTTTAAAGCCTGTGTGCCCTGTTATAAAAACCTTCTTTCCCTTATAGTATGAGACCATATTTTTCATTTACCAAACCTTCCAAGGTGCTTTGCCGCTATTCCAAAGTCCTTCAAGAACCTGCTTTTCTCTAAGTGTATCCATGCACTGCCAATAGCCGTCATGCTTAAAAGCCATTAATTGATTTTCGGCAGCTGCTCTCTCAAGGGGTTCCTTCTCTAAAACCGTTTGGTCATCCTTTATATAATCTAAAAATTCTGGCTGGCAGACCATATAGCCGATATTTACCAGATTACCGTCCCCCTTGGTTTTTTCTCTGAACTCCTTAATATGGCCATTTTGATCAATGTCAAGAACACCAAAACGCTGGCCCGCGTTATAGGCAGATAACGTAACCATCTTGCCGTGAGATTTGTGGAATTTTACAAGGTCTGAAATATTTATATCTGCCACACCATCTCCATAGGTGAGCAAGAAAGGTTCATTACCAATATAATCCTTAACCCTCTTGACTCTGCCACCAGTCATCGTATTCAGTCCAGTATCTACAACTGTCACCTTCCAAGGTTCAGATGTTGATCGATGAACAATCATGTCATTTTTACCACCGGAAAAATCAAAGGTTATGTCCGAAGTATGAAGAAAATAATCGGCAAAATATTCTTTTATAACGTGTTGTTTATACCCTGCAAGAATAACAAAGTCATTGAAACCGTAATGTCTATAGATTTTCATTATGTGCCACAGTATTGGCATACCACCAAGTTCAACCATTGGCTTTGGTTTGGTTTGACTTTCTTCAGAAATTCTGGTTCCTAAGCCGCCAGCTAGAATAAGTACTTTCATTCCATACCTCTCATAAATTTTAAAATTATACAATTTTAAACTCTTCAACGTTTCAAAGAAGTCAATAAGGAGAAATAGATTTTTTTTAAGACATTGCGTCGAAACGAATCTTTAGGAAAAAGTTTAAAGCCTACTGTCTCTTTCTCAATTTTAAGGCTTAAGAGCATATTGATTAAAAAACTTCTTACACCTTTTTTTGGTAGCTTTTCTGTGAATTCGAAGTAAATAAGTGGCAATTCTTTAATTAGAACTTGATCGTTTTTGTTTTTATGATGGATAAAAATTCCGTACATAATTTCACCCAAGTAACCCAATGTTCTCGGATACCCATCTAAAAGCCCTTCTTTTTCTAATTTTGTTTCCAGATCGAAAAGAATACCAAATTGAAATTCACATAACTCGTCAAAGATACCCTTCTCTAAAATAAAACAGTTATAACCTCTATGCTTGTTTCCTCTTAAATAACTAATTGTCGATGCATAATATTCCGGTTTATAAAGCCGTATGCTCTCTATCAAAGAATCCAAGGATTCTTTTCTCAAGAAAACTTGCCTATGCGCTACCCAATGGTCGTAGACATTTATAGTAAAACCCTCAGGTGTGGGTATTTTTGAGACTTCTGCTGCTTCGTTAACTATGATTTTGAACTTAGAGGTTAGTTTTTGGACACATTCAACATCCAACAAATTATACTTTTTTATCGAATCATCATTAAGCACTTTCTCTATGATCAGATTTTGGCAATTTTTATTAAAATTACATTTGGAAAATGCCAAAAATCTTCTATAATGGCAGAGACCGTAATAATCTAAGTTAAAGTTTTTCCACGCCCAGTATTGAACGGTCAATTCTCCCAATGATTGTCTTTTTTCGGAAATATTAATCCCATCACAATCTTTTAATATTTGATTGGATCCAACCTTTTTTTTTCGATAAATCGAACCACATTCTACTTGGCAATATAAATTGCTATTCAGTTCAAAAGAATCAAGATCAATTCTTCTTGATACAAAAATTTTAACGTTATTTAGGAACATCTCTGCCTTTTTAATAAAGTGATAAAACCTTTCGATAAATTCCTCGTGTTAACTTATAAAATCTTGACCCCTTATTCCTGAAGACTCTTTTAAGACACTCCCTGCGATAAGAGCCCCGAGGAAAAGTCAAATCTAAAATATGCCTGACCTTTTCCCTGTTTCTAATCATAGTTTGCTCTTTGGCTGTTGATATCAAAAACATTTTTGATGATAGGTCATTAACTGCAGGTTGAAATTGCCTCATCATGAGTCTTTGAAGAAGTATTTCATAAAAATAAGTTTTTCTTGCCATCAGCCAAAACTCATCAGAAAATTGTACTTCTAAGCAGTCCCAAGGTTTTGGTTGAGAAGCATAATGCAATATTACTGGGTCCTTGCAACTTTGATATGTATTATATGAAGCTTCTGGTGAACTCTCTAAAAAGCGAGCAATAGCTCCGTTAACTTCTAAATAGTAATTCCATTTAATATCTAGAAAAATCACCTTCTTTTGTAAAAGAAAGTTTAATATATCTTGCTCTTGTATCCTAAATTTCTTTGTAGTCGCTAGCTCTACGAGATAATTCAAGGAGAATTGATTTCGCAATTCCTTCAAATTTAATAGCAAGACACCCGTATTAACATAATCATAGGGATTTTCTAATCCAATGGTCTCGGTAGCATATTCAATGTCATTATTCAAATTTTCGTTTAAAAAACCTTGATAAACGAAATCTTTGACAGCAGCTGCAAGTTTACCCTCCAATGAGATATCGTACAAATCCGACAAATCTCCGTTAATGATGATATCACTGTCCATGACGATAGCTTTATCATAGTCAGGCAAAAGCCATGGTGAGAACATACGGTAATACGCTTCTACAGCGTACACAGTATTTGAGACAAAGAATTTTGAATCATCAAATAAGAAAGTTGGGTTATAAAACCGAAGAGATATTCCTTTTAAATTCTGGCACTGTTGTTCTAATCTCCTTTTATTTTCTGGAGAAACCCACTTATTCAAAATTATTACGTCATACTTAGTTCCAACAGCTTTGCTTTCAAACAAAGATTGCAGCAAAGTTGAAACATAGGGAATATAATAATCTGAAGACATCAAAACGATAGGGATTGAAGTTTTTTCCTCTCTCTTAATATATTTTTTTTCCTCAGTATTTTCAAAAAAAACTACATTAGTTGTATAAATTTTATTTTTATTCCTCTCCAGTCTATTTAAGAGGAAAGATCCTATTAATATTTCACCGACATATCCTAAAGACCTTATGGTTCTGCAATGGTTATTTCTATAATCTAATTCGCCGTCTAATTTAAATAGAATGGGAAAAATAAAATTACACAATTCATCAAGAACTTCCCTTCGGAGAATAAAACAATTAAAACCAATATACTTATCCCCATTCAAATATTTTTCGACAATTTTTAATTTGTCTGGAAATAAATCATTTATTGTTGATAATAATTTAGAAATAGTTTCTGGTTTAAGTAAGTAGTTATCATAATTCCTCCAATGTTCCCGCACAGTGGTCTCAAATTTACCATTGTTGCAACATTGCACCTTCTTAATGTCAATTGGATTTGCTATAACGGCGTCGTAAGAATCAAGTATTTTTTCTATTTTCTCATCGTCACCAATGTGAAATTTATCAATTGAATTTTGAGATAAGTTCTCCATTACATATTGGTCAAATTCATTTTTCCGTATTTCTTTAAGAAACTTGGGATCTTCGAAAGAAAGAAATCTTCTATAATGGCACAAACCTATGAAATCAGAGGTGCTGTTCTTCCAGGCCCAATAGAGAACTGAAAGCTCGGTTAGCTTGCCGGCCATAAAGGACACATTTTCCCCTGCATCGTCTCTTAAATAGCCTTCAAATCGCCCTTCATCGTTACAAATAGCGCTTCCACAGACCACGTTCTTAAAAACCTTACTTTCTGGCTTAAAAGTCTTTTTGTCTCTTCTGTGTGAGACGTAAATTTCTACACTTGGCATATCATATAAAGAAAAGTAGATTCAGCTGTATTTTATCCAATTATTACCTTTTAAGATTTTTAGTATCCAAAACGATTAAGGAACCTCTGCACAAAAGGTGGGTGATGTGGTATAATTAGCACGCTACC
>QFCE01002685.1_pt1 | contig 137874 bp, 128 predicted proteins | sample 5346091 | NCBI WGS metagenome assembly QFCE01 (sample SAMN09062252, study PRJNA434731) | Human gut metagenome, whole genome shotgun sequencing project. | isolation source: stool timepoint A chromium assembly | host: Homo sapiens | collected 2015
CTTGTACACCGATGTTTACTTTGGGTAATGAAACTTCTTACAATTTACTAAACACATAAAACATTTGAACAGGTAAAGAAGTAATGTTTTCTAAATCTAAGGTATGAAAACGATTCCTAAAAAACATAAAATCATCTCTTGATTTGATTTCGTTACGTTTGGAAAGATTCTTTTCACTCTAGCCTAATCTCAGTTACCTGAAGGTCGATTTGAAAATGTATTCACATTAGTCATTATTACTGTTTCATATCCAGTTACAGCCAAATGTTCTACTTGTGTAATTAAATAGGTTATGCTACCATATGTCACACTATCTATTTACAATATTTTGGGATTACTAGATTGTGAAACAAATTTATCTATATCAGAGATACTAACTTTTCCTTCTTCTAATACTTCATAACGTACATCTGCTTCCCAGAACTGTGTATTAATTGGTAACGAAACTTTAATATCGCCATTCAATGATCCTTTTGTTTTCAGCTCTTTTTCTTCTAACCCTAACTCAATAATTTCTAATTCTGACTCAGTCTCTCGCCATGTTTCTATTACAATTTCATCATTAATTATTCATATTTCCTCCATTCCCTCACTACATGTAAGCAAAAGTATTGTATGAAAATTGTTTCAAGTCTATTAAATTGCTATATTTTTGATTTTCTTTCACACTTATTCTCTCCTTATTTACATATAATGAACCATTTCAAATTATCTGTTTTTGTTTTCCTGATTGTATGCCAAAATGGCTTAGCAACACAAACACTAAATTTAGTTACTTCCTATTCATTAATAGCATTCACTTCTTTAATGTCAATGAATACTTCATACAGCACATCGTTTCCAAATTCAGATAGTGTTATCCCACCTGACAGAGCTATAGGCATAATTTCTTTTTTCAATTTCCTTTCAATTATTCTTTTCCATACCTTCAAGAAATGGCTTAAAATATTTCTCTTCGCCTTTTTTCTTGCTTTTTCTGCTTCATCAATTGTTGCATATGTTCCAAGAAAATATCACTTTCCCTGAAATGTGATTTAGCAATCCATTTACCATTTCGAGTAGGGGACATTCCTCTTACACCACTTGTATTACTTTTCGAGAGTTTTTCAACTCGGATTAGACATAAATTCGTACCCTCAATCAGATTCGGATTTTCTCTTGTATAACCACAGCTTTTTGTCCCACCAATTTAGAAGATTACTAGTGAAAATTTCTTTTTGCTTTCCACACTTGCATTGACAAATACATTTCCAATATCCCTTTTTATTTCGATAAGAAGAAAGGACTATTAAAATTCCAAATTGTCTCCCATGGTAACAATCTGTCTGTATTTCCATTTTTCTATATAACAACCTCCTTTCCCTTTTTTTCACTAATATATTTCTAGCGATAAATTACTATTTAGACATATTAGGAATTTTACTGAAAACTTTTTTAAGTAAAATTATAAGTATCGAATTTGTAGATGGTAAAGAAAGCACACTTTTCGTTTCAAGGATGATAAAATGGAAATATGACATAAGGATGGGAATTTTAGGAATTATTCAATCAAAAAAAGATGGAACTAAATGTGTAATTTTTATTCCAAAAAATCTAAAATTTAACTATTTAGGGTTTGTCACGAAAAGTGTGCACCATAAAAAAATAATTAAACATCTATTAGGCTTGTCGATAACAATGTGTAAAATTTTTAAATTAAGGAAGGTAGCAGGTTTGTCAAGAAAAGTGTGTAAGTAAAATATAATCACTTTAGATATTTCTCAATGCGAGAGCTAAACTTGTCATTGATAATGAGTTGATTTAATACTTGTGACCAACTGCGGATGGTACCATTCTCCCATTTATTTTCAAGTTCTGTACAACGTAAATATAGTAATTTGTATAAGGCGTTCTCGTTTGGAAAGGCGCCTTTTTTCGTCACTTTGCGGAAACTGGAATTGATTGCCTCGATCGCATTCGTCGTATACATTACTTTTCTTACGGCACTCCCATAATCGAACAGTTGTTTCATAACTAAAATTACGCCGCCATACGTCCACTGCTCCTGGAAATTGTGATCATGCATGTTGGAATTTTTCAAACTCTGCTTGACAAGTTTTAAGGCTTGGCACTCCATATACTTTCTTAAGATGGGAAGTATATGTTTTAAAATCTTTACTTGGTACATACTTTATTGAGTTTCGTATCAAGTGGACGATGCTCGCTGTACGATCACATCCGAAGTTGGCTTTTGCGCCATCCTTAAGTACACTAACCCCATCCATCTACATAAAGAAAACATCTTCTAATCCTCGTGCTTTCATTCATCAAATATCTGCATCCAATAATTCTTACTCTTACTTTCACTAAGCCATAATCCAAGGATATCTTTATATCCATTCAAATCGTAGCCTAATATCGTGTATACAACGCATTCTTTCGCCTCATAGCCATTACGCAATGTTACATACATACCATCTATAAACAAGAAGGCATAGCACTTCTTCAAGGGTCTATTTCGCCTTTCTTCTAGTTCTGGTAGTATGACATCTGTAATATCGGATACCATTTCATGAGAAATTGAAAATCCATAGATATCTTCTATTGTTTTTGATATATCACGTTGACTCATTCCTCATGTACAACGCCAATACTTTATCTTTTATTCCTGAAACATCTCTTTATCGTTTTGATATCATCTGTGCTTCAAAAGAGCCATCACGATCTCTTGGTGTAACGATCGTGATATCTCCCTTTGTAGTATGATCAGTTTTTTGACTATATCCATCTCTGCGATTCTGCCTTTGTTTATAATCTTTATCATCATTTTCGTATCCTAAATGATGATTCATTTCACCTTGGAACAATGATTCAAATATAGGATCAAAAAGTTCCTTGAGTGCTTCATCTGCATCCTCTATGGATTGTAAAAAACTGCGTATCATTAAGTTATACGATCTTATTTTACACAGTTTATTTTACACTCTCACTATTTATTAAGTTTTTCTACTCGTTTCACCCAGCGACCGAATGTAACATGATTGGTATTAAGCAATCTTCCCGCTTCACGTTGACTTATCTGCTTGGCTTTCCATAAATTATATACTTCTGTAAATCTTTCCGGTAAATCATTTGCAGGTCTCCCAAATTGAATACCTTTTATTTTGGCTTCCTTGATACCTTCCATCTGACGTTGACGAATGTTTTCACGTTCAATCTGTGCCACATAAGAAAGAATTTGTAATACTAAATCTGCAATAAATTTCCCTGTAACGCCGTTGACCTGATTTCTTGTATCTAAAAGAGGGAAATCCAATACAATAATATCCACATCCTTTATTTTTGTCAGAAAACGCCATTGTTCAATGATTTCATCGTAGTCCCTACCTAATCGATCAATAGATTTGATATAAAGTTCATCACCCATTGTAAGCCGATTTACTAATTGCTTATATTTGGGGCGATTAAAATCTTTACCTGATAATTTATCAATAAATATTTTCTTTTTATCAATTCCTATTTCTAGCATAGCAGACATCTGTCTATCGATATTTTGATCTCTTGTAGAGACTCTTACATAACCATATTTTTTCATTAAATAATTCCTCCTATTCCGGTAATTCAATTTTTAATTATCTCACATCTTCATTATAGAGTCAGTGTTAATTATTTCCATATTTGAATTAGCTGAACTAAAAAAGCTACTACCCAAAATAGATAACAGTATGGTGTTTATAGAATAAATTTAAGCAGAATATTACAGATCAGAAATTATATGAGTTTTCTTAAACTATGTAGAATGAGCGAAAAAGTCTTCATTCATTTTTGATAGCTTCGTATCCATAAATAATTCTGCTATTAATTTTATAATTACTCATAGATGAAATTGCCTTTAATCGTATAAATAGTATTATTATCAACACGTTCCACGATTCCAACATGATCACTAACACCAGCATTTTCCCAATCGAAAAAGATGATATCACCTGGCAGAGGAATACTACCTCTTGGTTTCCTTTGTTGATGTTTCCAGAACGAGGCATAGAAAAAAGAGGTGTAACCTCATAGACTTGTCAATTCAGTCTATTTCGTTACAGCCTCTTTTCCCTATGTTTAATACGTTGTTACTTCGAGTAGTATTCTACTCGACACCAATTATAAACGAATATACCGGCTGCATGCCATTGTTGAGTTCTACCTCAACATCGTATTTATCTTCAATATAACTAGCAATCTCATTTGCTTCTTCTTCGTTGACATCCTCGCCATAAACAAGCGTCACGATTTCACTTTCTCCATCAATCATCATATCCAGTAACTGTCGTGTTACTTCCATTTTATCTGGTAATGATACAACAATGTCTTTTTCTTTTAAGCCCATGTAATCGCCAGCTTTGATATCTAATCCTTCAAATGTCGTATCCTTGATGGCATACGTAACTTGACCGGTTTTTACCATACTGATGGCATCATTCATTTCAGCCAGGTTCATATCGAAATCCACATCAGGATTAAACATGATACATGCACTTAATCCTTGAGGAATGGATTTTGATGGAATGACTTCCACATTCAGATCCTCACAGACACTTGCGGCCTGTTGTGCTGCTAAAATAATATTGCTGTTATTTGGCAATAAGAAGATATTTTCTGCGTTCACTTGATGAATGGCTTGCACAAAATCTTCGGTAGAAGGATTCATCGTCTGCCCACCACTGATAACATAATCAGCACGCAGTTCTTTAAACATATCTTTCAAACCATCCCCTGCTGCAACCGTAATAATTGCATACTTCTGTTTTGGTTTTTCTTCTTTTGGTTTCTCTTCTACCGTTGCGTTCATCATGATATTTTCATGCTGCTCCTGCATGTTTTCTACCTTAAGTTTTGCGAATTCACCATAACGCTGTCCCATATTTAAGGCATCTCCAGGAGTCAAGGTATGTACATGTACTTTAACGATATCATCATCACGCACGCATACAATAGAATTACCAATTCGAGCAAGTGAATCACGTAATGCTTCTTCTTGGAAATTTCTAGCGCCATGCTCCGATAAACGAATGATGAATTCTGTACAGTAGCCGAATTCTTCGCTCTCCATACCAGCACCGGCAACTTCTTTACTTTCCTGTGCTTCTTGGCGTTCAATAACTTCACCTTTCAGTGCAGAAACAAACCCTTCAAAAATCGTAACAAGTCCAGCACCGCCACTATCAACGACACCAACTTCTTTTAATACCGGCAAAAGATCAGGCGTTCTCTCTAAGGACTCCTTCGCCTCCTCCAGCATTTTTTCCATAACTTGTAAGCAAGTCACATCTTGCGTTGAGGTTGCATATGCATATGTGTAATCAGCAGCTTCACGTACTACAGTTAAAATAGTTCCTTCTACTGGTCGCATGACCGCTTTATAGGCAACACGAGAACCCATAACCAGCGCATTTGCTAATTGGAAACCGTTGATTTCCTTCATGCCATCTACACCCTGATATAAACCGCGGAAAATCTGCGAAGTAATAACTCCGGAATTTCCTCTTGCTCCCATTAATAACCCTTTTGATAATACTTTTGCAATATCGCACACATCATCGCTAGTGCATGCTAAAGCATCCTTTACGCCCGCATTAAACGTCAGCGACATGTTCGTTCCTGTATCACCATCAGGCACAGGGAACACATTTAATGCATCGATTTCCGTAAACTTATTTGACAAATTATTGGCACCGCTTGCCAACATGTCTTTCAACAATTTTCCATTGATCATTTCCATAGTTCTCTACCTACTTTATAACCTTGACATCTTGCACATAGACATTAACTTTCTTAAAGTCTAATTCCAGATTTTTTTCCAACATGTATTTCACACGCATCTGCACCTCATGAACGATTTCACTAATCTTCACGCCGTAAGATACGATGATATATAAATCCAATTCCAAGTCATTGTTATCCAGCTGACGAACAACAACACCTTTGGCATAATTATCCTTCTTTAGTAATTCTGCGATTCCATCCTTCACAAATTTTTGGGATGCCATACCGACTACGCCATAGCATTCGGTTACAACACCACCGGCAAGTGAGGCGATTGCGTCGATGGAAACATTGATATTTCCGTACTGTGTACTTTTAGAGATTGACATAAAATTCCTCCTTATATCCTCATTATTATATCAAAATCCCCTTGGAAATCCAAGAAAGATTCTCAAATACCTTAAAATTCTTACTTAAAGGCTTTACAGTCTTCCGTTATGTAGGTTTCCGTATTCGCATCCATGACAAAGCAGACATGATCTTTTTTCAAATTTTTTAAAGTCTGTTTATAAGAATTAAGGATAAATACGGAATCATAGGAGGTATAGATCGTATTGCCATCCTGCATCACGATTTTCACCATATGCTTATCGTAACTTTCAGCATGCGGTGTAATCTCAGAAATCATAGATACGATATCCTGACTAACCTCTTTTTTATTTTTAGCAAATGCAGCAGCTAAGTTTTTCCTTTCTTTCTTGGAAAAACCATCAATCAATGGGTAGTTGACTATGGTGTCAAGGTTTTCACTGGTTATTTCCTTCTGTGAGCCATCTTTCAATAAAACATAATTCTTTTCACCTTCGACAAAGTAACCAATGACCAGTTTTTCTTTGATTTCAATAGCAATCACGCCATCCATGCTTTTCTCAATTTCCACATCTTCAATGAAATCGTCTTTTTTCAATTTCCAAGAAAGGTAGCATTTCGGTGTGATCATATATCGTGTTTCATAGGAAAGATGCGCTTTTTTCAAGACATCTTCTTTCGTATAAAAGCGATTACCTTTTACTTCTAATGATTTCACCTTAGAAATATCACTCATAAAATACAAGGATGCCACTAAAAGTATAGCACCAGCAATCACAAGTCGCCGTTTTCTGCGCCGCTTTTTACGTTTTTTCTTTTTATTTTGCAGAGCCAGGTATTTCGCTTCGACATCATCGTAAAGCAGCTCGTCTAATTGTTCCAATTGAATTTCTCTACTTCCGTAATTAAATCAATGTCGAAACGTTCCTTGACTTCTTTTTGAATTTCTTCTACCAATGCCGCCACATCGTTAGCTTTGGCATTATCTTCATTCACGATAAAGTTTGCGTGTTTTTCAGAAACCATAGCTCCACCGATGCGTTTTCCTCGCATGCCGATACTCTCAATCAACTGCCAAGCCTGATGGCTTTCCGGATTGCGGAACACACTGCCGGCACATGGCTTATTTAAAGGTTGTGAATCCATACGACGTTTTCGCCGTGAATCCATAACATCACGAATCTCCTTTTGATCGCCTTCCTGTAATTGCAAACGGCATCCTAAGATCAACCAGTCTCGGTGCTGTTGAAAAATAGAATGACGATAGGCATAGTCTAATTCATCCTTACGCATAATGCAGATCGTATGTTCTTTCAGTACATAAACCTCTTGGACAATGCCTGCCATATCACTCTTATAAGCACCGGCATTCATAAACAAAGCGCCGCCAATCGTTCCGGGGATGCCACTGGCAAATTCCAAACCGCTTAAAGAACGCTTCATAGCCTCATGTGCCAACAAGATGATGCTTGTACCTGCTTGCACCAAACAACTGCCATCCTCTTCAAAATAAAAATCCGTAAAATAGCGATCCAGACAGAGAATCACACCATCATAGTCATCATCGCTGCATAAAATATTGCTACCTTTGCCAAAAATCTTTATCGGCATTTCTTCATCCTTTAAGATGTCCATAACTCTTAACAGGCAAAGCTCATTTTTTGGGTATATAAAATAACTGCAGTTCCCACCAATGCGAAAGGTTGTACGTGTTTTTAAAGACACATTGACTTCCACATCCGCATAGGGCTGTAATTTTTCTTTCAATGTCATGTTATATTTCACCTTTTCATTTCATCGCACCAGTCTAAAATATCACTGCTGGCATTGGGCTTACCAAGCGCCAACGCATGCTGATGCATCTCTTCCTTTATTGCCGGATGATCCATAATCAATTTGATTTTTTCATCCAATACTGTTGCATTCAAATCTTTTTCTTCTATCATATATGCTGCTTTTTTTTCAACCAGCACACTGGCATTATAAAATTGGTGATTGTGTGCTACGTAAGGGCTTGGAATCAATATGCTTGGTGTTCCCAATGCTGTGATTTCAGCAGCCGTCGTTGCTCCAGCACGACATATGATCAGATCCACTTTAGCAATGATATCCAATTGTTTTACATAGTCTACAACCTTAATGTTATCCTGTGGAAAAACGCTCTTCATTTCTTCATAATTGTTTTTTCCGCTTACAAACAAGATTTGATATTTGTTGTCGATCTTAGGTAAGACATCTTTCATAATGGCATTGATGGAAGAAGAACCTAAAGATCCCATAACCACCAAAATCAGCGGCTTATCCATTGACAGACCTAAAGAACGATAATATGCCTCATCAAATTTAACCTGGACAGCATTGGTTGCCCGTGGATTTCCTAACAATCTTGTTTTTTCTCTGCCAAATTCTTCAAAGCATTTTTCATAACAGATTACGATGGCATCCATATAATTTGCCACCATTTTATTCGATACACCAACAATGGAATTTTGCTCATGTATCATCGTTTTTACATGCTTTTTATGTGCAGCCAGCATTACCGGTGCACTTACATAACCACCAAAACCAATGGCAATGTCAGGTTTAAAATCTTCTATGATACGGAGTGCCTTGCGATAGGCCTTTGCCATCAGCAATAATGCCTTCATCTTATTGACAATACCACCTGTTAAACCGCTTGCATGCAGACCTTTAAATTGATAGCCGTGTGCAGGTACTTCTTTCGCCTCCATACGATCATCATTTCCAACAAACAAAATGTCAATATCGTCATAGCGTTTTTTTGCCGCATCTGCCAGCGCAATGGCCGGATATATGTGACCTCCCGTTCCACCGGTTGCTATCAGTAATCTCATGTCATCACTCCCTGTGATTTATTATACCATGTTCATACCGTATTTTTAAATAAAATTCGCTTTTTTCAACTTTCCTTTGCAATACTCATAAGCAGTCCCATACTCCCCATCATAACCATTAAAGAACTGCCTCCATAGGAGATAAAAGGAAGCGTAATCCCAGTTACTGGAAACAACCCGACAACTACACCAAGATTGATCATGACCTGAATAGCAAACAGGGAGGTAAGACCAATAGCAATATAGCATAAATATGGATCTGTACAATTTTTAGCAATTTTAACTCCCTGATAAATAACAGCTATAAATAAGCCAATTAGTAAGACGCTGCCGATAAAGCCAAATTCTTCCGCATAGATAGCAAAGATGAAATCTGTTTGCGGTTCGGGCAAATAAAAATGCTTCTGCATGCTATTATCAAAACCAACACCTAAAATCCCCCCAGGTGCAATAGCGAAAAGGGATTGTATAATCTGAAAACCAGCTCCTAAAGGATCTTTCCAAGGATCAATAAACGATGTAATTCGTGCCAATCGATAAGGTGCGCTTAAAATCAAGCCACCCAAACCTCCGGCGCCTAAAATACCTACGCGTACGAAATAAGATAAAGGAGAATCGGCCGCTAACACCATGATAACAATTGAGCAGACCATAACCAAGCCACTGCCAAAATCAGGTTGCAATAAGATCAAGCCAAAACCAATCATTACCAGAAAAGCGGGAAAAAACAAGTCTTTACGAAAGCTTTTGATACGATAGCGCTTTGCCAGATAATCTGCTACATAAATGATAATGGCAATCTTAAAAAACTCTGAAGGCTGGATAAGAAAAGAACCAACACCGAACCAACTACGACTACCATTACGCAAGACACCCACACCTGGAATCAATACCAATATTAATGCGACAACACATAAAAGAAATAAGCGTTTGGCATAGCGGCGCACATGCACTAATGATATGCGGCTGGCAACATACATCACAAATAGACCAAGTAAGGCAAATACCGCCTGACGGCTCATGAAATATGTTGCGTCCTGGAACTTCGCGGCTGCCCAAACTCTCGAACTGCTGCCAACCATAACAATGCCTATGATAAGTAAGACCATGATTTCCAAAGTCAATAGTCTGCATTTTTTAGAAAACATAGCGCCACCACCTTCCCTTCATTGTATGCTCAAAGGAAAAGAAAAAGTAGCAATGCTACTTTTTGCTTATCATTTTCTAATTATCATCTATGTAAAAACAGCTTCATTACTTATTCGATCTCTATTTGCTATTTGATGAAGCAGTCAGCATCTACTTCCCTTTTTTCACCTTATAGCTGCCATCCCATTTAACCAGTTTAGCATGAAGAAGATAACGCAGATCTGTGGAATTTCCCTCTTCATAGGAACATGTTGATAAAGTCACGATATGATCTTGAGTATTTAGCTTTACATTCCGTTTAAAATCGGATAATCCTTCAACCATATTTAAATATTGTTGCCAGCTTTCCTTTGTCGGATAGTTTAGATCATACGATGCCGAAAGATCTTTGGCTGAATGGATACTGAAAATTTCACATCGATAATTTTGCTGAGGTGTAAAAATATATAAATACGGATGTTTATCAAAAAATGCTTTTTCTTTGAATTTTTCAATATCTGTAAACATCGTCTTATGCCACATATTATGTCCATAGATAATGGTATTACGATCTTTAAATTTCCCATCTGCCTGATAATCCATGAAAATGGCACCAGCATAGTTCGCTTTCTTTTCAAACGAATGTGTCAGATAAAAGGAATTATCACTTCCTTTTACGATAGGGTAATTGATATTGGTATCCGGTATGAGTATCCAGGCTAATATTTCATCATTTTTCTTTTTTAAAGCCTTCCAATTCACCGTAAAATCTTTTTCTAGATCATCTGGTATATTACTCAATTGTTGTAGCTCTATTTTCTCTTTTTCTTCCGCATGATTTTGAGAGTATATATGAAAGAGCTGATACCCGGAATAGATAAAGACGCCCAAGGCAATTAAAAATAAAATATCGTATAGGATCTTCTGCCATTTTTTTAATGGTTTCTTTGGCTTTTTCTTACGCATGCAGTATCACTCCTTATTGCTTTTTCATTTTATCATATTTCATAATGCTTTACTAGAAATTCTACCATAGGAACTATCGTAGTACCAGTTGCTGATTACTTAAGTACGATGATTTCACAGCCCTTTTAGGAAAACGTTTTGCCTTGTTTGTTTTACATCGATTCTTTGATCTGCTGCATCTTACTGACGCGGCCATTAAAAAGATACCATATTTACCAAAAAAAGCCTCATCAATCCTTTTGCATCATTACTTAAATCATTTGACATTAGTATGGAGCTAGCTTATACTACATTTAGATAGATTTCAAAATGAAAGAGGGTATGTTAGGTGCAAGTTCAGGAAGCATTTAAAGCTTTAAGTGACCCAACCAGAAGAGCAATTATCCTTCTAGTTAAGGATCATAAAAAAAGTGCAGGTGAAATTGTCTCACAGTTTTCCAGCACCAATGCCACGATTTCTCATCATCTTGCAGTTTTAAAAGAAGCTGATCTCATCCTAGATGAACGTGATGGTAAATTTATCTATTATGAATTAAATAGCAAAACCGTAAATGACCTCATTGATTGGCTAAAAGCTTTAAAACGTACGAAATGAAATTCGTATCGGTAATTGCTTACCCCTTAGTGTATATGCATTGTATTCTAATGTATATCGTAAATAAGGTGAATCGCTTCTTTCGAAGATAGTATGCTGATAGCAGCCAATATCATCATTGTTTATTTGCTTAACTTTGATGATCAGTTTAATGATGTCCCTAATCTAAACGCATTGCCAACGGCAATAGAAAGGAAAAAGATCATGATTGAAATTAAACATGTTACAAAAGTTTACGGAGGTACACACAAAGCTGTTGATAACATCTCCCTTACCATACCGACGGGAGAAATCATAGGCTTTATCGGGCCAAATGGCGCTGGTAAGACAACAACCATTAAAATGATAACAGGCGTTTTAAATCCCGATGAAGGAGAAATTCTCATTAATGGAAAAAATATTGTCACACAACCTTTAGAAGCTAAAAAGGAATTTGGTATTGTTCCAGATAATGCGGATATCTTCTTGCGGCTAAAAGGAATTGAATATCTAAACTTTATGGCTGATATTTATGAAATTGATTCAGCAACCAGAAAACTACGGATTGCGCAATTAGCTAAAACCTTTGAAATGGAAAATGCATTAAATGATAAAATTTTATCGTATTCTCATGGTATGCGACAAAAAATTGTCATTATGGGTGTTTTGATTAGCGATCCTAATGTATGGATTTTAGATGAACCTATGACGGGCTTAGATCCGCAATCTAGCTACTCACTAAAGCAGATGATGAAAGAACATGCGGCAAAAGGCAATACGGTTTTCTTTTCAACACATGTCTTAGAAGTTGCTGAAAAGTTATGTGATAAAGTTGCCATCATTAATGCAGGAAGTATCATTTTCTTTGGTACGTTAGAGGAATTGCAACATAACCATCCAAATTGTGATTCTCTAGAATCCTTATTCTTGGAGGTTATATCTCATGCGTAAGTATTTCTCACTTACCCGCACATTATTTAAAAATGCAGCAGGTATGGTTGCGGATGGGAAAACAAAGAAAATGCGGGTTTACCTGTTATATGGTTTTTTAGCTATATGTTTCATCCCTTTGCTATTCATGCTGTATTATATGTTTCAAGAAGCTTTTAAAACGATGGCTCCCCTGCAACAAAGCGGCAGTATTTTAGCAGCCGGTTTTCATATGACAAATTTAGTAACGTTTCTATTCTCTATTTTCTTGATTCCCGGCGTTTTTTACTTCAGTAAAGACAGCGAAATCTTATTATCCCTCCCCTTAAAGCCCCAAACGATTTTAGCAAGTAAATTTAGTGTTTGTTTATTATATGAATATGTGTTTACGCTCATCGTTTTTCTTCCTTTAATAGCGGGATATTTGCAGAATGAATCAGTTAGTATACTATTTTATGTATTCGTGGTCATCATCGCTTTAACCTTACCGATTTATCCTCTCGTTCTTTCCAGCATTATTTCCATGCTGGTAATGCGCTTTGTGCCCTTTTTTAAAAATCGCGATCGCTTCAATATGATTGGTGGTATCTTAAGTGTTGCTTTCGCATTGAGTTTCTCTTATTTTATGAATTCTAGCGGAATGCAGCAAGAAGATCCTTCCGCCCTAGTGAATTTATTAATTGAAGGTAATAATTCTTTGATTTCCATGTTTGCCTATTTGTTCCCTGCAGTACCTTTTGCATCCCATGCCTTAATCAGCCAGGACATCTTGCAGCTAGGCCTTTACTTGCTGATTTTAATCGCAGCACTTGCTGTTTTCCTTATCATGGGAAAATATTTCTATTTCAAAGGGGCAATTGGATTCGATGAAACAAAGAGCACTCGTAAAGTATTAAATGATGTTGAAATGAAAAAAGCATTAACACAGAAATCAAAAGTATTTACGTATACGCAAAAAGAACTGCGATTGCTTTTACGTACACCAGTTTATTTTTTGAATTGTATTGGTACTTGCTTTATTTTCCCGATTGTCATTGTCATTTCCATCATGTCACAAGGTGAAAGTTTGAATTTAGCAGCCCTTAATCAAATAGATTTTAGTGGATATGCTTATTATGCCATCTTACCTGGATTAGCTATGGGCATGTTGATTGGTTGTATTAATATGATCAGTGCAACAGCCATATCACGAGAAGGCAGTAATGTCATGTTCATGAAGTACATTCCTATGCCTTTAGGAAAACAAATAATAGCTAAGATGAATGCCGGAATCATTGTCAGCGTTCTCACTATTCTCCTTTTATTCATTATTGCTTATATCCTCTTTCCAATGCTTCCTATCCTTTATTATATCATCGCTTTTATCAGTGCAATTATAGCTATTTTCTTGGGTAACGAGCTTTGCATTCTGCTTGATATGGCACATCCTAAGCTAGTATGGGAACAAGAGGCTGCTGCAGTTAAACAGAATATGTCCGGTATGATTGCCATGTTTGGGGGAATGCTAATAGCTGGCTTATTGATTGCAGCCTTATTCCTGCTTCCAAATGATCTTATCATGCCAATCTCCATAGGCATATGTATTGCCATCCTACTAATATCTGTAGTAATCTATAGCAAGATGGATACCATCGCTTGCAAATTATTTAAAAAGATATAAGGAGTGTTTATGAAAAAAATTCTGCTATATTTCGGTGATTATCAAGAGAAAAAGCCGATTCTTGAAACTATTCTTTCGGATATGCAGATTGCGTATCGTATCTTAACAGATACAGACTTGCAGCAACCAATTGGTTATCTGCTAGGCATACAGGATAAAGCCCAACAAGAAGTAACGCAAACTATGCATATGCACATTGATTTGATGTTTCTTGATGGGTTTAGTGATGAAGAAATTCAAGAACTGAATGCCCGCATGAAAGCGCAAGGAGTTAGTATGCCGCGCAAAGCCATGCGTACAAAACATAATGAAACATGGCGGTTAATTGATCTTTTAGAAGAAATCGAAAAAGAGCACGCATATTTTCAAACATTAGAAGAAATTCAGAAATTATTAATGGCAAGCAGTGAATTGCAAATGGATATATACACACCGGATAGTTGGAAAGCCTATGAATCCGCCTTTATCCAAGCATACGAGGTCTTGCAAAACCAAAGCGAACCAGATGTAGCCAAGGCTGCCTTAACAACCCTTACACAGGCAAAAGCGGCATTGCAAAAACGTTAAATAAAATAGCAAAAGCAGGTCTTATGCGTTCCTCCTGACAAAGGGCTTCTATCACGCATAGCACCTGCTTTTTTATGTGTAACCATCAGATTCTTCGAAAGCCTATGAAATTTTTATTAAATAAAGGTCCATTTTCTCCCATATAATAAACATTTTCACGGATTCCATCTTTCGTATTCATCGCTTCAATCACACGCACTTCATAACCATTGGAAATTTTCTTTTTACTGATTACCAAAGCAAAATGGTTTTTATAATGAACAATATCCCCCATTTTAATAGTTGCTGTCTTTTTGCCAATACTATGTCCGGCATAAGCCAACGCTCTAGGTACCTTATAGCCATTTTGACGATAAGCATAATAAATCAACCCAGAACAATCAAAGTTTTTAGGGCCACTGCCACCCCATTTATATGGCTTTTTTTTCTGTGCTATGGCCGTATCCACAACATCATATTTCGTATGGGATTTGCAGGTTGTAATACTTAGCGTACCTGTGTACTTGCCATCATAATGCTTTTTATTTCCAGCAGTAACATAGGTTTTTATCTTAAAATAATATTTCTTACCCGCCTGTAAACCGGTATTCTTATAAGATGTAGTCGCACAGTTTGTAATTGTTTTTATTAGACTATATTTGCCATGATAGCTAGTGCTGCGATAAAGCTTATATCGGGCATTATTGATCTTTTTCCAGTTGATGATCACCTTCCCTTTTCCCGGTGATGAAATGGAAGTGATTTTTGTTGTTGGTATTTGTGTCATAGCCATGGTTACATTACTATTACTTCCAACAAACTTCCATTGATAATATTTGCGAATCGGTTTTATCTTATAGTAATAGGTTTTTTTAGGGATAAGTGATGATGAGGCATCCGTATACGTAGTTGTATTTGCCGTTGTGGCAATTTTCACAAAGCCTTTTGTCTTACTGGTGGATCGATAAATTTCATAATTTGTAGCTCGTGTCGCTTTTTTCCATGTTATCTTTATTTGATTCGCATTAACGGCGCTTGCCTTAGCAGACGTTGAAGCGGGATTTCCTATACTGATAAAAGCGGAAACCGTATTAGAAATTGAACTTTTCACACCACTTGCTTCATTCTTGGCGATGATACGATAATAATATCGTTGATTTGGTTTGATTTTATCACCTTTTTGTACATAGCGATTGTCAGAAACACAAGCAATGGCTTTAAAACCTGTTGTACTTTGCGTAGAACGATAAATAGTATATATACTGGCATCCGGCACTTCCTTCCATGATAACGTAATTTGTGGACCACCACTTGCTTTCATGGATGGCTTTGCCAAGTGCATATTGCCACTGACAACCTTACTGAATGCTCCATAATTTGCCTTATTGTTAATGGTTCGTCTAGCTCTGACTTTATAATAATATGTTTGATTTGGTTTACAAGCGTTATTGACGCGATTTGTATAAAAAGTATAATAATTTTCAATTACCGCGATTCTTGTAAATCCCATCGTCGGTGAAGTTGAGCGATAAATTTCATAATATTTGGCTTTTTGTATACTATCCCATGACAAATGAAGATAGGAAGTATTTGCTTCCATTTTCACATTTGGAGTTGCTAACGGCTCCAGCGTTTCCGTTATTGTATTGCTATAAAGTGCTTCGTTTGTTCGTAGGGCTTTGATCTTGTACGTATAGGACTGATTTAAGGCAAGATCTGAATCCATATAGTTAAAGCTGAACACTTTATCTGAATGAGCTATGGTTGCTATTTTTACATAAGCTTTCGTCTTAGCCGTATATCGATATACTTCATAAGAAGTACTGCCTTCTACCGGATCCCAGTTTAATTGTACATATGGATCTATGCCAGAATAATCTATGACATAGGCACTCAGCATGGGAGCTGTCATCGATTGCAGACGATGATTAGTTAATGTGCTTGTAGCGATGAGCCGTGTTCCTGTATATGCCTCGATACGATAATAATACGTTGTATTCCCCTTATTCACCACCCTATCAGTATATTCTAAGTTCCCAACACTGCCTATATAGGTAAAATGTTCTGCATCACCTTCACTGCGATAAATTTTATAAACATCTGCTTCTGGCACCCATTGCCAAGTTAAAGTAATGGATGTCACATTTGATGTGCTGCTGACAGAAAACGGCAGCTGTTTTGCCATTTTATATTCTTGTGCATCAATTCTTTGCATACATACAATAAAAAAGAGAATTACTATTAAACTTCCCTTTATCCAATGTTTAAGACTTTGTATCCTCATCTCATCATCCCCTTGCTATGGTTTATTATAACGCATAGTCCTTCATCTCTCAAGTTTTTATATCATCAGGGTTTCCCAAATAAGAAAACCAGCGAACGATCTTATTCTGCTGGTTTTCATTCTATCTTGATAGTTAAGATTCTTCAAATTGTGAATTATACAGCTGTGTATAGAAGCCATTCTTGGCCATTAATTCTTGATGATCTCCGACTTCCACAATATCGCCATCCTTCATAACCAGAATCAAATCGGCATCACGAATCGTGCTTAATCGATGCGCAATGACAAAGCATGTACGATTTTCCATTAATTTTTCCATGCCCTTTTGAATCAGAACTTCCGTTCTGGTATCTACACTGGAAGTAGCTTCATCCAAAATTAAAATCTTTGGATCTGCTAAGAACGCACGTGCGATGGTTAACAACTGCTTCTGTCCTTGTGAGATGTTGCTGCTTTCTTCATCAATCATCGTATCATATCCATGATCTAAAGTACGAATAAAGTGATCAACATATGCAGCATCGGCTGCAGCCATGACTTCTTCATCTGTTGCATCTAATCTGCCATAACGCAGATTTTCCATAATCGTTCCATTAAACAACCATGCATCTTGTAACACCATGCCAAATAAAGAACGTAAATCACTGCGGCTAAACTGACGTATATCACAGCCATCCACATAAATCGTACCACTGTTTAATTCATAGAAACGCATCAACAGTTTTACGATCGTTGTTTTACCGGCACCAGTAGGTCCAACGATGGCAACACGTTTTCCGGCATTGATATACATCGAGAAATCATTGATGATAATTTTATCTGGTGTATATCCAAAATGAACATTTTCAAACGTCACCATACCGTCAATTAACGATTTTCCATCAGGTGCCGCAATCGGTTGCGGTGTCTTGGTCTCCGCTACTTCTTCCTCTTCGGCCAAAAACTCAAATACACGCTCTGCTGCGGCAGCCGTTGACTGCATGACATTCATTGTCTGCGCCAGTTGGGCAATTGGCTGATTAAAGCTACGAACATATTGAATAAAGGCAGTAATATCACCAATTTCAATAATACCATTCATGGCCAAATAACCACCTAAAATACATACACCGACATAGCCCAGATTACCTACAAACATACTGATTGGCTGCATCAATCCGCTTAGAAATTGTGATTTCCATGCAGAATTATAAAGTTCATCATTAAAAGTCTCAAACTGGGCAATACTTTTTTCTTCCCCATTAAAGGCTTTCATCACCATATGTCCGCTATACATCTCTTCAATATGACCATTGACATTACCTAAAGATGCTTGTTGACGGGCAAAGTATTTTTGTGAATGCTTTACAACCGTTGTTACCAAAATCAAAGATAATGGAATAACAATAAGAGCCATCAATGTCATTTGCCAACTGATGGTCAGCATCATGATTAAAAAACCAAATAGCTGTACAATTGAAGATAATAGTTGTGATAAAGATTGACTTAGTGTCTGCTGAATCGTATCAACATCATTAGAGAATCTTGACAATACTTCACCATGTGATTGTTTATCAAAATATGCGAATGGCAGTTTATTGATTTTTTCTGACATAGATGTTCGCAGATTATAAGATACTTTCTGTGACACGCCTGCCATCATCCAGCCTTGCACGAAATTACAGAAGGTTGAAATCAGATATAAACCAATTAAAAATAGTAATATTTCCGAAATGCGATCAAAATTAATTGCGCCACTTCCTCGTACTTTCGCAATAAAGCCAGTGCTTAATTCGGTTATAGCCTTTCCGCTGATTTTAGGACCTACAACCATAAAAATCGTTGAAAAGATGGCGAATATGAAAGAAATAATAATTTTTACATAATAAGGTTTCATGTAGCTAATTAACTGCTTCATCGTACCTTTAAAGTTTTTAGCCTTTTCAACCGGGCGTCCAGGACCGCGATGTCCTCCCATCGGCCCTTTACGCATTGGTGCAGAAGGACGGTTTGTTTTACTCATTTCCCAATTCCTCCTTTGACAATTGACTATAGGCGATTTCCTGATATACCTCACAGGATTTCATCAATTCTTCATGATTACCGATACCCACAACTTCACCCTTATCCAACACGACGATACGTTCGGCATGCATGATACTGGAAATACGCTGTGCTACCAATAATACCGTGCTTTTTGTTTCTTGACATAAAATATTTAACGCCTTGCGCAGTTTAGCATCTGTTTTAAAATCTAGAGCTGAGAAGGTATCATCGAAAATATAAATTTCCGGTTTTTTCACTAAAGCTCTGGCAATCGATAAACGTTGACGCTGTCCTCCAGATACGTTAGTTCCACCTTGTGTAATCGCTGTTTCATAACGTTCCGGTTTTTCTTCGATAAATTCTAAAGCCTGCGCAATTTCAGCGGCCTTCGCTAATTCTTCCTCAGTAGCATCTTCTTTAGCATAACGTAAATTGCTTTCGATCGTACCCGTAAATAACGTACCCTTTTGCGGCACATAGCCAATATGATCACGCAATTCATGCTGCGTCACATCTTTGACATTCACCCCATCTACATAGATCGCACCCTGCGTCACATCATAGAAACGAGGCACCAAATTAATAATCGTTGATTTCCCTGAACCTGTACTTCCAATAAAGGCCGTCGTCTGTCCTGGTTCCGCAGTAAAGGTGATATTTTTTAAGACATCCTCTTCTGCACCTGGATAACGGAAGGATACATTACGGAATTCAATGCGACCACGCTGATCATCTGCCAAGTGTTTTGGTGCTTGTGGATCTTCGATACTTGGTTTCGTATGCAAAATTTCCGAAACACGTCCAGCCGCTACACTGGCACGTGGAATCATGATAGAAATCATTGTAATCATCATGAAGGCCATAATAATCTGCATGGAATATTGCATGAACGCCATCATATCACCAACTTGCAAGCTGCCAGAATCAATCTGATGACCACCAACCCAAACAATCAGAATGGTTGCACTGTTCATAACCAGCATGATCAATGGCATCAAGGTAGACATTGCACGTGCTGTAAACATGTTTGTCTTCATAATCTTACTGTTAGCTTCTTCAAATTTTTCTTCTTCCTTTTTCTGATTATTAAAAGCACGAATGACTGGCATACCATCTAGCATTTCACGAACGACTGAATTTAAGCCATCCATTAATTTCTGCAAAATCTTGAATTTAGGCATAACAGTCGTAAAAGCCACCATCATGATACTTAAAATAACCACAATAACCAAAGCAATGATCCGCGTCATATTGGCATTGGACTGAATTACTTTAATAATCGCACCAATACCAATGATCGGCGCATAAATAACAATACGCAAGATCATAACCAGTACCATCTGAATTTGCTGGATATCATTTGTCGTACGCGTAATTAAGGTATTGGTTGAAAATTTATTAAATTCTGCACTGGAGAAATGCTCTACCTTATGGAAAACATCCTTACGCAAATCACGGGAGAAGCCTGCTGCCACACGCGCTGCTAAAAAGCCAACCGCAACCGCTGCTACCGCAGAGCCTAATGCTACAAACAACATCAATCCGCCTTTCACAAACAAATATTGATATTGTATCGCATCCACATCCATACCCATGGCTTTATATTCATTTCGAACATATTGCGCATTAGCAGTATCTGCTGTGCTTTCCCCCATTGCCTTCATTACTTTATTCATATCTTTCTTCATTTCCTGCAGTTTTTCATGCGGCATCATCTGCATGGCCATGAAGACATCCACACCTTTTGGAAGTTTCTGGATCATCTCCATCATTTCCTTTTGTTCTTTACTAACTTCTTTGCTATCCATTGCATCTTTATCTTTTATCTTATCTACCGCTTGTTCAATGCCCATCACGATTGTTTCTGAGCCAGATAATGCATGCTTGATTGCTGTTCTGGTATCAGCATCAATGTCTTGCAACAGATAAACGTTTTCCTTTTTTAATGCAGGGTAATCATCCTTTGCTTCCTGCTTTGCGGATGCCGGTGTCATGAGGGTATAGTGTTTTTCAAAGAGCTTTTGCTCTTTTTCTTCCATAAACACCTTTAACTTTTGATATTCACTTTCGCGTATCGCTTCTGGAACACCGTCTTCTATACCACCGGCATTAATTCCGATATTTACAATATCAGACATATAATCCGGCATTGCCAGTTCACACATCGCCTGTCCAAATAACAATGCGACGATTATGAGGATCGACATCAGAAACGGTTTCGTATAGCGTCTTAATTTCAGCATTTCCCTGTCTCCTTTCCTTCTTCTTTCTTGCGTTCACATTTGAAAAACGTAAAACCTTTTTCCAAAATACGTACAAATGCTTCTGCATCATCTTCACCAAGTTCAGCGATGAATGCAATGAGTTGCTGTTTCATATGCTCTTCCATTTCCTGCACCATCTGCTTTGCTTCATCACTGACACGAACATACACACTTCGACGATCTGATTCAAGAACGGTACGTTCCACCCAGCCCTTCTTTTCAAAGTTTTTGATGCATTGTGAAACAGCCGCCGGAGTTATCTGAAAATATGCACTGATATCACTCATTTTAACCAAATCGCCCATTTTAATAATGGCATCCAGCATCATGATATCTCGATGTTTCACATTTGGCTGTTTTTGCCCCGTAAAGGCAGCATCACGGCGATGTGTATACACAAGATGTGTTATTTTCCGGACAATATCCATTTCATCCATCGTATCCCTCCTAAAATAGTTAAGTAGCTTAATAGTTAACTACCTTAACTATTATAGTGATATCTTTCAGACAGTCAACCATTTTGCATGACTTCACATAGTTTTCACATCATTATTAGAAAACGAATGCTTACATCATCGAAACATTTTTTCGTTTTCTCGTAAACTATGTAAAGATAAGATCGTATGTAGATGAAAAAAACAGGAACTTTTTACAAAGTTTCCTGTTCACTATAAGCTTCTTCATTCGCTTTTTCTAAAGCGAGAATCGTTTCCATAAAAGAATCCGCTTTTTCCTTAAAATACATGCGGTTGCCATGTTGCTGCACATATTGGAAATGAATTTGGGCTTCCCGCATATCCTGTTCAACAAAAGAGATCAAGCCTAAATAATAGTGAGAATCTACCAATTGAAATGGCATCGCTTGCGCTTGCAATCCTTGCATATAATAAGTTCTCGCCTTACGGAAATCCTGTTTCATCAGATCCAATTTATTTTGAATGCTTGCCAATGCCTGCTGGGCAAACATGTTCATAGGACCTGCCATATTGCCTTTTTTACTTTTCTCACATTCCTGCAAGTGATGTTTTACCATACTTTCATCACCAAGTTGATAATAAGCATATGCCATCAACGTATGATAAGGATATACAAACCCATTACGAGATGGATTGCTGGTAACCAAAACATCAATGGCCAGATGAGGGTCATTAAGATAGATCATGCACTGTGCCAATTGCTGTGTCAATGGGAAATTCTTTTTCTTATGTGCTTTTTTCGCTAACGCAAAGATGGCACTGGCACATGCCTGAGGATCACATTTATCATACAATAGTGCGATAATCGGCTGTAAAGCCTTATTTTTATACTTCGTAAGCTGAAAAAACAGCATCATGTACAACAGACCAGCCGCCATAACAATAAATAAATCTTCTACATACATCAATACAAGAAATAAAGCTAAGATTCCACTGAAATATAAGATATTCACACGAAGCATAATATTCCATGCATTTTTACCATAAATCTCGCAGGTTTCATCATAATGATGATGCAGGCGATATACACGCTCTACCTCTTGTACACTGGTTACGGTATTTTTATCTAGCATGCGCTTTTTACCACGATTCGGCACAGTCAGCCAGCCATAGATACATACGACAAATGCCGGTAACAGTAATACCATGCCTGCTAAAATAATTAGCTCACTTGCCAAAAAGAAAATCATCATAAAGATAAAATAATTAATATTAAAGCGCTGCATCAGCTGAAACATTAACATTAAACCATTCACCAATCCACCAATTGCCAATGCTCCCATAAGGTAAGGAGTCATTGGATCCTGTAAGATTGCTTTATCGCTTGTCACCATTTCTAAAGTGGCAAGTAAACCTTCTCTTTGCCAACCTAATGCCCCAAATACGAGCGCGCCGATGATAACGCCTGTTGTCATATACAGTAAATGTCGTTTACATTCATATTTCCACATAATAGCCTACCTCTTTTACTTCACTGTACCATACTATATCATAAAACCGCCAAAAGCAAAAGAAAAACTCCCTGGACCAGCGGAATTTTTCAATCTTTTTACATCTTCATCTACATCTGGAATCAATACATGTATGCTTAATCACTACTGAGTTCATTTCCATTCATCATATTACGACAACCATATAGGATAATACCGGAAAGCACAAAATTAATGAGCAAATTGTAGATCGTTATGCTATTCATCATTGCTATTGTCAATGTATTTTGTGATATCATATAAATCAGTACCCCGGTAGATGGAATCGCTGCTAAGATCATTAAAAGCATGCGCAACATATTTTCCATCATTACATTGTTACGACTTTTTAAAATACGTAAAGATAAAACGGTCGTGGCAAGAAATAAGAAAGCATAACCACTCAACATAACAAAATATTGCAATGCCTCTTTGAAATCCGGCTGCAAAAGGATATAAGCACTTACGATAGCGATTAACAAGACAAGGAAGGTCTTAATGATAGTAGGAAGCATGACATACCATAGTTTCTTTAATGGGGCATCCGGAATCAGATATATCTGATAATTTTTCATATCCCGCATAAAATCACTATTTTGAATCATGGAAAACATCCAAAAGATCAACATATAGCAATAAAAGCTAAAGCCTAGGCCCATGATGAGCGTTATAACTAAATAAATACCCACAAACATGACATCCTGCATACGAATAAAATCATTCGTTTTCCGCATTAACAACATATTTTTTGAAAAAATAGCTTTCGCCCCTTCTTGAAAAGCAAATTGGACGTCTTTAACCTTACGATCCGCAAAAGAATCCGTCTTGCCTTCTTTTATGGCTTTATAACGCTTGCTGAAAGCCTGAGCATCCGCCATAACATCTTCGACAAAATCCTTGCGATAACAAGACATGCATAAGAAAATCACGATACATGCACCTATCAACAATACGCTACCAATCAGCATCTTGTAAAAATCATGGGCAACATAGGAAACTAAAATCAGTTTTACCCAGCCAAATACAGGTACCAAATGAAATGGTGTACCCGCGACAAATTCCATACCACTTTTTGTAACATCAAAATCATTTGCTACTAAAACAACAAGGAATATTATGGCAACTAAGAATAGACATGCTAGCGGAATGATACGTATCAGCTTTTTCATTTTTGCATTTTCTAATCCTCTTAAATACAAGTAATATTGGGTGGTCAGAAAAAAGAAATATAAAAGTGATTGCGTCAAAAAGACCAAAAGCAGAAAGCCGCCATCAAATGCAATGTGACTTCCCAACATCACGATCATAAAAAGATTAATCGCGCCAAATAATAATGCTGAAACTACTACACTAACCATCAAATACTGCATGACGGCACTGCGTTTAAATGGTGCAGTAAATAAGTAAAAAGCATCATCTTCCGTGAATAGAGCCATTTTTTTCTGCATCATCATCGTTGTTACCATCAAGGCACTAAATCCGATATTTACCAAAATTACCATAGAAACATCCTGGAGATTTCCCACAGACATCGCAATTTCCGGATGTGATAATGCCATTACAATCAAGGCACCATAAAGCAAAATCATTATAATCGTAAAGATTGCGCTGGAAGGTTTTGAAAAAATATTTCGTATCGTACCTTTTAATTTTAATAAATACAACTTTCCTAATACTTTCATGACGCCTCCCCCACTTCATGCTGCGTAGAAGTAAAAAACAATTCTTTTAAGGTTTGCTCCTGTAACCCTTCCTTACGTACATGGGCGACAATATGCCCCTTATTCATGATATAGGCTTCATCCCATATGGCATCGATGACATCTATGATATGCGTAGATATTAAGATAGCAACCCCTTCTTCTTTAAGTTGTTGGAATAACTGCAAAGTTTCCTCTATACTGGCAGGATCTAAACCAACCATTGGCTCATCCACTAATAACGCCTTGGGCGCAATCAATAAAGCCAGCAGCATACTTACCTTTTGACGCATGCCCTTACTTAGTTCCTTTACCAACTTTTTACGTTTTGATGATAAATCAAACATCGTGATGTAGTGTTCTGCTCTTTCTTGATAATGCTCACAACGATAAGCCTTTCCAATAAACTCTACATGTTCATCTATCGTTAATAGATCATAAAGTACCGGCGTTTCCGGAATATAACCGAAAATGCGTTTTGCCTCTAGCATATCATTGGCATATCCGCCAATCTTAATTTCACCTTGATAACGTAATAAATTTGCAATACTTTTGATCGTGGTAGATTTCCCAGCTCCATTAGGACCTAACAGTACCGTTATCTCACCATCTTTTGCCAATAAACTAATATCATCGACAGCCTTAAACTTCCCATACGTTTTTGTTAAATGTTTTACTTCGATCATAATTTTCTCCTTTTTTCATTTTCCTTTTTCTTATTTCTTAAACAAATATTGTTCCTTGTGATCGCGATACAACGGATATCGCCAATACATAGAAAACAAGGTGGCGATGAAAAGCATCCATGCTCCAAGGCGAAGAAAGCGCCATAGGATATGCAAAGAGGGAACGATATCTGATAGGAACGGCATACTAAGCATAATGAACAGACTGCCTAAACAATAACACATACTGCGTTGAAAGCTCCACATCGTAATGCATAACTTTCGCTTATGTTTGCGAAACTGCGTACCGATCAAAAGCATGAATAAACCTCCTATACATCCACAGCCAAAAGCAAATAGATACATAAATATGGCAGCCTGTTTAATCAAGAAAAAGCTAAACAAGCTAACAAACGCTAATACCAACAATAGATATTTTGCAGTTTTACCGGTACCGGTATATTCTTCACTCAATGTCGCATGATCACTGTGTAAGGGAGGCGTTCCTTGCTTTGCCATAAAAAACCATGTACTAGAGGAGTTACAGGTAATTTGTTCCCATCCTGCTGCCGCAAAAAGATCTAGATATTCTTGCGCGTCTTCTTTCTTTACCTTATTTAGATCATAGCTGAAAATAAGATCTTGTGGTTCTTCTTTATATAAAACATAAGATAAACCACTGAACTTTCTAAAAATCCAGCCATCCAGGGCATATGCATGCAGCATTTCCATCTCTTCTTCTCCACAAAAGGCTAAACCTCCGCATAATATTTGTTTCGTTTTTCTTTTTTCCTTCATACAATCCCCTTCTTTAAAGCCTTATTAGCATCTTCCACCATACGCTCACGCCGTTTCACTTCTTGGCATAAAATACGTTTTCCTTCTTGTGTAATGAGGTAAGTCTTGGTGCGGCTATCACTTGTAAGCTGCTGGATCCATTGCAATTTCGTCAGTTTTTTCAACAGCGTATATAATGTTCCCGGCCCCATCTGCATCATGCCATCACTTAATTCTTCAATATATTTCATGATGACATAACCATAACGCTCCTCTAACAAAGCCAATAATATATAAAACATTGCATCTGTCAGCTGTTCATTTTCCTGCGTTGCCTGTTTTGACACACATATCAACTCCTATTATATCGCAAATGGATATATCCATTACAGATATAGTTTAACAGAACATAGATACTATGTCAAGCAGTCTTACCGCAATAGAAAACCATCTTTTAAATCATCATGCAATGAAAACACGATACTGAAGCAAAATATTAAAGCAAAATGCAGAAACAAAATACAATTACCAGAAACAAGGGTTTATCAGTTCATAATAAAAAAAGAAATCTCTTTATTTGCTTAAGGCAAATGAGGGATTCCTTTTCTAAGATGCTTTTACGATAACACTTATATTTATTCGATAAAGCCTTCCGGCGTACACCTGTGCTTTTGTCGTTTATCTTTTGCGGCTAACCCGATAAAAGTTGTTTCCGCTGGAACATCCGTAATGACCACGGCGTTTGCACCGACTTTCGCATGATCACCAATCGTAATGTTTCCTAAACATTTTGCCCCTGCTCCAATCATAACATGATTCCCCAATGTAGGATGTCGCTTAGCATGCTCTTTCCCCGTACCACCTAAGGTGACACCATGATAAATATGGCAATCATCACCAATTATGGCAGTTTCTCCAATGACTACACCAATTCCATGATCGATCAGTAAACCACGACCAATTGTTGCCCCCGGATGAATCTCAATACCGGTCCAAAAACGGGCAATGTTGGAATTAAAGCGAGCAAGGAAAAACAGATGATGCCGATATAGAAAATGCGATACCCGATGAAATGCCAAGGCTTTGATATGCGGGTATAACAACAGCACCTCTAATTTAGAATGAGCAGCCGGATCATTCTCCAATGAGCGATTTAAGTTATGATTGATATCCTTTAATACGCGAAACATTAGTCAAAATCCAATACGGAAAGATATTTCTCTCCGCCATCCGGTGCGATCGTAACAATCTTTTTATTTGGATAATAGGCAGCTAATCGTTTTGCTAAAGCAATATTGCCACCACTGCTGATACCAACGAGTATACCAGTGGTACGCGCAAAGTTTTTGGTTTCTTCAATTGCTTCTTCATTGCTGATCAACATCACATCATCTGCTAATTCTTTATCGAAATTAGCAGGGATAAAATTTGCGCCAATTCCTTGAATTTTATGAGGTCCTGGCTGATGCCCACTGATGATAGCACTGTCTTTGGGTTCTCCGGCTACACAGCGAATATTTGGATTAGCTTCCTTTAAACGACGAGCAACTCCTGTAAACGTGCCGCCGGTTCCAATGCCGGCCACAAAAATATCCACATCCGGTAATTGCTCCAGGATTTCCTTGCCCGTAGTTTCATAATGAAACTGGGGATTATCCGGATTATCAAACTGTGATAAAGTGATGTAGTTAGGATGTTCTTTCTGTAAGCTTGCCAATGCATCTAATGATCCCTGCATTCCTTTTGCACCTTCGGTTAAAATCAATTCCGCTCCATATGCCTGAATGAGTTTACGTCGTTCCATACTCATAGTTTCTGGCATAATGATAATGACTGGCAAATGATAAATTGCTCCTAACATGGCTAAAGCAATCCCGGTATTGCCACTGGTAGCTTCAATCAAAACACTGTCTTTTTTTATCGTGCCTTTTTCCATAGCCTTTTTCAACATTCCTAAGACAGCACGATCTTTAATACTTCCAGCAGCGTTAAACTTCTCTAATTTTACATAAATATTGGTATTTTCTATACGATATAATGGCGTATTGCCAATTAATTTCAGCGTTTCTTTCATAAACGTTATTTTCCTCCTATTGTTTTACGATATGTTTTTCTTATGCATCTCTTTCGCAACAACATCGTTTCTGAAGCAGGTCATCTGTACATCGCAATCCAACCCTTTCCATACTATATTCTATAAGCTGATGAAACATACAAGTACCTCCTTCTCTACAATAGTATATGCATTCATACAAAGAAAGTCAGTTTTGACGCTCTTTGTTTTTTTATTATGACACATTTCACCAAAAAAAGAAACTGATTTACCATCAGTTTCTGAAAATCAATGTAAATTATTGGAAATATAAGAAATCACTTGCTGGTTATATGAGTGATATTCTTTAACTGGATGGATATGGTTCCATCGGGCTGATTTTTGAATTCGACAAATTCCTTCGTATTCATATAGTCCACAGGTATGATAATTTCAATTCCTTTATCTGTTTTAATCTTCTGTACTTTATCTGAGCGAGTCGGCTTTACATATTCCACCTCAATGGCAGTCGGCACCCCCTGTTTCTTCAACGCTTCTTTAAACTCTGCTTTAGCAAGTGGTTTTTCTGCAAATAATTCTTCTGCTATTTCATCAATTTGAATCGGCTTACTATTTTCGATGTTATCTACCAACACGCTCTTCATTTTCGGAACAATATCAACTTCATCCATTTCATACTTATCACTCATTTCTTCTGTTAACTTGGTGATGCTTTTCACACTTTCTTTATACGAAGGCATTGTCGTACTTTGTAAAATGACCTCCGCATAAAAATTTACCTTTTCACCTTCAATCTCTACCTTATTTTCCACACAACACAGACTTTCATCGGATAGTTCTATAAGAAATGCGCGATCTTTTGCTGTTAACGTAGAACTGATCAATGCTTTGTAAGGTATTATTTCTGTAATTATGGAATCTTCCTCATTTTGAACCGTATGAGTAATACCTTGCGTACAGGCATTATCGAGCACCAATACATAACGACGTTCATCCTTTAATAATAAAGCCACAATAAAATCGCTAACATAGTATTGGGCATGCTCCATCTTTTTATCAAATACATACTGTGCCAATTTCTGCGAAAAGGTTTCAAATGTGATACTATGATCTTTTAATTTCACAAGCAGCTCTTTCACATAACTCGTTTCGCGAAAAACGCCCCTTTTACGAGAGGCACTATGGAATACTTTTTCTGCCTTGCTACTCAACATCTTTGCTATCACATCGTCTTCTTTTTTCATACATCCTTCTGATAGGATACACGTATTGTGTTCACAATCCAAAACATGGACAATTTTCTTTTCAAATTCTAACATCATGCTTCCTCTTTTCCATTTTCTCTGCTATTCATCATACCTTATTTTCATTATTTTGCCTATAGGATGAATTCACAAATTTCTCACATGATTTTTTACACAGAATATGATACATTGATTATATATCAGAAAAAAGGTGGTAATGGCATGCAGAAAGCAATATTTTCCAGAGTAGATCTAACAAGCGATAACGACTTACTGGCAAAAGAATTTGTCAGTTGTATACAAGATTTAATTGAGGTTGACGATGTACAGGAATTAAAAGCCTTTTCTCAGCATATGGATACTTCACGATTTCAACATTCTCTGAATGTTTCTTATTATTCTTTCTTATTCGCACGAAAATTTCGTTTAGACACCTACAGTATCGCACGTGCCGGCTTACTACATGATTTATATTTTTATGACTGGCGAACTAAGAACAATCGTCCCATGGAAGGCAGACATTGTGCAATTCATCCTTTAATTGCTTTAGAAAATGCTAAGAAAACCTGCACAATCAATCCTGTGATAGAAGATGCCATTGTTCATCATATGTGGCCAATGACCCTTCATATGCCTAAAACAAAAGAAGGATGGCTTCTGCAAGCTGTTGATAAGTATTGTGCACTATCTGAAATCATTTTACAAGGTAGCCGCAAAGTTCGTTATTCTAGAGCAGCTGTTTCTTTTTTAACTATTTGCTCTTTCGCAACTCAGATATGGAAATAATACTGTTTATGCATACTGCTGTGAAATATTTTGATATGTGTACTATAATAGGTTCTATATGATGGCATATAGAACCCTTTTTTTATGTTTCCAGCATCCCTTTTTCTTTCAATTTGCCTATCAGGAAATCGCGAAAGCTGAATTCTTCACTATCCTGCATTCCCACAAAATACACGAATTCTACATCTTCGTGTTGAAATAAAAATAGCTCATGTGGATTTAAAATACCTTCCGGATAGTAACATGCCGCATAATCATAAATTTTTTTCGTGGTGGCTTCCTCTTGGATACGACCGCATATCATGATTTTTTTCGTCCCCTTTTTTAAAGTGACGATACTGCCCAAAGGCAGTAATTCCTGTAGATTCGTTTTATTCATATGTACTCCTTTATTGCCTTATCGATCAGTAATTTACTTTTACACGGAAACCCAGACCAGCTAACAAACTGCCTTTTGCTCCAAATGAAAATTCTCCTTTTTTACTGGAAAACTCAGCTCCTGCTCCGATAGCACCTAATTCACCAGTGCCAGTTGCTGTTATGCTCACGCCCAAAATCGTTATGCTGCCTTTTACTTCACCTTGTACTGCTGCTGCACCAACTTCACCCTTTAAAGTAAGCTCTTCTTTATTTAAGACAGCTGTCCCTTCCGCCTTAACAACACCAACTCCCACACTTGCTTCACCATCCGCGTACACATAAGAATTACCTAAATGAATATCGGCAACTGCCTGTGCCAAGGCTGCTTTTGCCACCAAGCTGACGGTTAGTGAAGGAGAGAAACCTTGATTATCATACAACGAAAACTTAGCATCCCCACTGACACTGGCACTTCCAACACTCGTTGATAAATTTCCTTGCGCATACGTTTCATGAAATCCCACAGAAAATTTCACAACATCCAGTCCAGCATAAATCCCTGCACAGACACCATTTTGCAAATAACTAAACAAGGATTTATCTTTGCGAAAAGACGTATGCCAGCGCATAGAATGATCCATCGTGTATGTTTGATATTGCAAATGATCACTTATCGCCTTTGCTTTGCTGCTCAATGACGATTCCATATTTTCATAAGCTGTTGCACTCGTTTTTAAGTGTGTACAAAGTTGTTGCTGTTTTGTTTGTAAAAGTGAAAGTGATCGTGATAACTGTGACAACACATGAGGTTGAATAACATCACTAGTTACCTTTTGCAGTTTTTGTAAATCCTGATACAGTTGTGACAAAGGAAGTGTCTGCAGCAATAGCTCAGCATCTTTCAGCCTTCCAGTATTAATACATGTCAATGCATGTTAAATGGCAAATATTTTACTATTTTTTATATCTGCAGCCACCTTCTTTGCTGTTGCAGTTCTTTTAACATAGAACGAATCACTTGCAATAAAAGCGAATTTTCATTATTATCTTCAACTGTCTGCAAAATGACAGTCACCTGATTCAGCAGTTGTTCACATTGCGTCAAATGTAATTCATAAGCATAGCTGTATGCATTCATTTAACGAAATTGATCTGCTCCGGCCTGTAGCTGCTGTTCCAGTGTATGATAGGTATCTACCGTCTGATCGAGAAAACGGGCATAAGATTCTACAACACTTCGATAGTTATCAAAAACGGGGAGTAAACTGTGAAATCTTGTTCGCAAAGTTTCTGACGCCGGACTCTGCCAATAAGCAGCCAACTGATTCATTGTCATACTAATATCTTGCAAACAATGATTCAATTTCTGATTTTGAGTACGGATGGCAGCGGCACAGCCTTGAACTTGTGCCAGCGTGATCGTTAAAGTATCCATGTATACGCCCTCCTAATTTATTAGATGCCGTGCTTGTTGTGCACGTTCATTCTGTGTATTGCGATATGCCCTAGCCGATGCTTTTAAAAATTCTGCATACTCCTTCATCAAATTTCGCATTGAGGCAAAGTCTTTCACAAAGCCATTAATTTGCTGAACAAATGCCTGATTATCCTTTCCTTGCCAATTATTTCCCATCGTTTGAACATCTTGAAACAAACGACGATATTCACGTTCATAATTCATATACATCTGTTCTATGTGAGAAGCGCTTGCCTCTAGTCGTGCTGGATCTACATTGATTTTTACACTCATGATAAACTACCTCCTAAAATAAATATATACAATCACCGCTTTGGACCCTTGCCTCTTTTATTGTGCTATCCTTTCTAAGCACACAGTTATTGCTAGCGTTATACAACAAGATTGGCTTTGGTATCCATACTCCTTTCTCTACCTGTTGCATCGCTGCTTCATATAAAAGCTGCATCGCCTGTTGAATCGTCAAAGAAGATGCCAGACCTGCATCAAAACGCATTTGCACGACTGGTAGGCACGTCTCCACCAAAATTCTTTCATCCATGTTGATCGTCCTCCCATACACGTATCCATCGTATTTCCCCCTTTCGATACCATAAAGCTTCGTGCTCCTGTAATTCTTTATCCATACATGCCATAGGCAGTTTCAATATTGATGCTGCTTCCTGCAATCCTTTTCCAATCCACAAAATATCCCCTTCATACAAAGCCTGCACATACCATGGCAACAATTGCAGCTCGCTAAGTGTTGTAAGATTTTGTAGTAATACTGGTATGCGCTGGTTTTCTTGTTGCGGTAAGGAAGATGTACCTTGATACAGCGATAAGTGTTGGGCATAACTTGGGAAACGTTGTTTCCATTCATTAAGATAAGCGATAAACGCATTTGCATATTGAAAAGCCTGACATATGAAAAGATAGGAACATGAATCGAGCATTAACCAACAATCTTCTTTACTTTCTATATCTTTTCCTAAAAACAAAGCATCACTACGGTATTGCGTTGATATATGTTTGGGAAGGATAGGAACAGCATATACACTTTGTCCCTGTGTTTGGGCAAGCAGCAATTGTTCTTGTATACTGTTTGCATATGGATAAATTTGAAATAGCATCACGCGCTGTTGCCTGATAAAAAGACCACTGCCTTTTTGTGCCATAGGCCGCAACGAAGTATCTTCTAATAAACAGGCATACTCACTTGAATCCGGCAGTTGCAAAACATAACGTTGCGCGAAATAAGTAAGAAGACGATAAGGTAATAAAGCGATTGCAGTAACACTCATGAAAATATGCACAAAAGGCGTTTTTAAAAATACGGAAGTTAATACATCATCCAGTTGCGGATAGCTTTCCTTCCATTGCTCATAGCCATGAATGATAAGCAATATATGCTTTGTATCATCCTGCCATAAGGTTTCATGTTGCAGCTGATAAAATAAACTTTCCACATATTCGTTATCTTTCATACACATCACATTCGCAACTATATCTAATTGTTGCAAAACCTTTAACTTGGTGGCAAAACCATCCAAAACATAAATTGCCGATAGCTCCCTGTACGCAATTCTCGCGCATTCCCATAAGAATTTCTCAATAAATATCGTTTTCCCACTCCCTTGCTTTCCCACAACCAATGCATGTGTCATGTTCACAATAGGAAATAGAAATGGAAATTGCTGACGCTTGCTGATATCATCCGCCATTCCCAAACAAGGCTCACTTTCTGTACATAAACATTCTTGTACCTTAAACGGTAATGGAGCATGCAAAAAGAACGGGCGCTGATCATCTGCTACTTCACTTTGTTGTTGTAGATAATGACAAATAACATCCAGCTGGGTATGCAAGGAAGCTTCCTGCTTTTTTAACTGTTGCTTATGGATGATTTCAAATTGATCGTTATATAAGCAAATATCCTGTGCTAAAGGTTTTTGATATGTTGTTTCCGGATGATACGGGGCTTGCGTCCAACTGCTTATTCCTTGCAAATATAGCTCATCATTTCCCACCTGCATATAAAATTCACCAGCCTGTTGAAGATTACATGCATCCTCTTTTTTTAACATATCCATACTATCGCTTTTATCCTGCACCTTTAAACATATATGAAAACGCGCATTGCTCCATATTTGATCATCGATGATGCCATATGGCTTCTGTGTAGCCAATACCAAATGAATGCCTAAACTTCGACCAATGCGCGCTGCTTGTTTTAATTGTTCCATGAATTGTGGCTGTTGAGTTTTCAATTCAGCAAATTCATCAGCAATCAGAAACAGATGTGCCAAAGGTTTTTTTACAAGAGCTTCACGATAATAGTGTTGATAAGCATCCATATCTACCGTAGCCACATCAAGCTGTCTTTTAGTATCTTGAAACAACTGCTGACGATATTTCAATTCCGCATCTAGCGCCTGCATAAAGCGATACATATTCCCTTCTTCTAGATTCGTCATACAATATGCGATATGTGGGACATTGGCAAATGCGTTTGCCATCATGCCACCTTTGTAATCTATCAATACAAAACTCACTTCTTCGCAGCTATAACAAACACATAATGACAATATATATGTCATTAAAAATTCACTTTTTCCTGATCCCGTCATGCCGGCAATCAAACCATGTGGTCCATGGCGGCTTTCATGGGCGTCTAAATACACCATTTCACCATGTTGATCTTTTCCCACAATGACAGCTAAAGAACGTTTTTGCTTTCTTTGTTTCCAACGATGTAATACATCTAGTTGCGATACATTCCCACAATGATACATAGACAGAAACGACAGTTTCGTACTTGTTACACAAGACATTTTGGTATAGCTGTCGATAACTTGAAAATTATTTTTTATGACATCATCTGCACATGGAAAAGGCTGAAATGATATGCTTTCACCAGCTTGCTGAAGATATGCCAAATCACGCCGAGGCACATAACAAAGTGTTTCCATTGCCGATGCTAAAAAAGTTTTTTCCTTTGCTTGTTGTAAAACATGTAGAAATGCATATTGCTTTATGTATTCATCAATGGGAAGATAGGACATCTTAGAAGATGTAAAATAAACCAAAAGGCATGTAATATTCTGTTGTTGTAACTTTTGCAGGCTATTTAATAAATAGGATACCGACTGGCGATCAGTTATAAGTAAACGTTGTTGATCTAAGAAAACATGAGGTAAAAAACGTAAATGCCACGCTCGTGTCAGATATTCATCGCCAATTAAAAAAAGTTTTAATTGTTTTGGTGAGTGCGTCAGACATAGTTGCAATACCAATTGCAAGCTCATCCATAAACTCTCTTCACCCCAAATGGCTAGACTACGGTGCTCACCAAAAGAATGCGTAATCGTCTGTTGAAGCTGTAACGTAGCTTGCTCAATAAAACGGGAAAACGCTTTTGTTATAGATGTCTCATACAGCGACAACTCTTGTTGTTGATAGTTCAAAGGCACTTGCAAGCTCATCCTAGTTTCCCCTAACAAGACATCTAAAAAGCCGTTCGCTTGCTTTGTTAGAAACCATATTGGATGCGCCTGCTCTTGCAGCTTTTCATTTCCTAATAACCAAAGCTGTTTTTGCTTTATCATATAAGCAATTTTAGCACTGACCTGATCCTCTATACTCTTTTGTTTTTTTTCTAAATAGGACAAATACACGGTTTCATATTGTCGTTGTTTTTGAAGTTGTTGTCGTTTTTCAAAGGAACGACTTATGATTGGCCACAATATGGTTGAAAGCGCCATACTGGCAGCCATGACCAAAGAAGGCATACTTTGCCATATAGATTGTTTCAGTATGATTGCTTGCATCCATGCTGATATCCCCATCACAATTGATGAAATGCCCATCGTTAAGGAAGGCCCTAGGGAAAGCCATAAGGGAAGCTGATTTTGTGGCACTTTGTCATTCGGTGGTTCTATGGTAATTGGCTCTATCGAAAATTTTGGAAAATGGACACTACTTTCCTTTAAACAGAATTGCTGTGGAGATAACGCTTGTTCAGTAGGCAATTGATAATATGAGAGATTTCGCACGCGGACACCTTCTAACATCTGCACCATAAAAAAATCATGACCAAATACCAGCTGCAACCCCATGATATGAATAACATCGCCGCATTGTAGCTTTATTTCTTTCACACGTTGCTGATTCACATACACACCATTACGACTTTGCAGATCACTAAGCACCCATTGTGTTTGCTCACAACGCAATAAAGCATGATGAAATGATACATAAGGTTGTTCATACTGAATTTCACAATCTTTTCCACGACCAATGAGAATTTGCTTATATGATAAAGCGTAATAACGAAATTGGGGCATAGTATCATATTGCTGTAATAATAAACGTAAACTTGGCTGTCCATAAAATTGATGAATATGTGCTCTTTTCAAAAAGCCTTCACAAAGCTGCTTCGCATCATAAAACTGTTGATTACCATACCAATGCCAGCCTAGCTTACTATCCCAGCTTACCTCCATCACAGGTATGCGTTCATCTTTTGATTCTAAATACAGCCAATACTTGGCACGCTCTTTTATAAGTAATTCAATTTGGGTAACATTTTCTTTGGTATATAAACAAAATGAGCTATGTAAACACAATAACTCTGCTGCTTGCCTATTCATGAAGAAACCTTGCTATGATAATAAAAGCACTGATTCGCAAAAGCGATTTTATCACCATCCTGTAGCCTTTGTTCATGAATCTTTTCCCCATTCACAAAGGTTCCATTAGAGGAATGCAAATCTTTTAAAAGGTTTTGCGAACTTTCCATCGCCGCATGATACGCTGATACTTCCAACGCCTGTAAACAAAGATCATTATCCGGGCTTCTTCCTATCGTAAAAGGTTCTTTGATTAAGATAATTCGCTCATGACTATCCACATTTTCCAAATAAGGTATTGTTTCTTCAAATAAAACCACAGTTTGCGCATAGCTGTCCTCTCTCTTGTCTATTGTCGAATATGCTTCTTCTTTCACTTGATGATTATGCGCAAACTCATTTGGAAAGCTTGGAATATCCACTTTATCCAATCTTCTGTTACTTTGATCTTCTGCCTTTTCTATTACCTTTTCTTTATCCTCCATAGCTGCTCGTATAGCATCACTATTTGAATTTTGATCTTTCTTTCCCTGTCTGCGTTTCCTCTTTTTTATTTTAACCTTATTCGAAGCTTTGTCAGATGTATCTTCTTCTTTCATCTTTTGTTGTGTCCCACAGTACAGCCTTTCTTCCTGAATGGAAATTTCCGGCAGAATACTGGGATAAACTTGTACATTAGGTAGATCTCTTACATAATAAGCCTCCTTCTCTTTATGCCATATGCGCTGCCACCAAGTTAACTTTGCCATCGTTTGTTCCTGTAATGCATGCAATTGTTGTAACAAGACAGGCAATGTGAATTCTTTTTGTTTTAATATTTGAACCAATAATCCAGCTGTTTCATAATCTTCATTCGTATGTACCGCACTCAACAACTGTTTAACAAAGGCTTTTACTTCCTCTTTTTGAAATAACCAACCATCTTCTTGTAATGGCAAAACAAGAAATTTTAAATGCTTTCCATCAGCTGATAAAAAAATATATTCTACATCTAAACAGATGGGTTTGCTGGCATTGACACGAACCATATCTTCTAAAATGAAAAGCAAAAAAGCAAGAAATTCTCCCTTTTCAAAAGCATGTTGCTGTAAATAAGAACGTAATGTGAGATGTCCCTTTAGATCATAATACAAACGGCTTTTACTTCGGTAATCACGTATACAAAGTAAACAGCTTGCATCCTCATGCATTTTCTGAAACAGATAGTCATCAAAATCAGCCAGACGTTTCAACTGAACTTCTAAAAAACCATCTTCACGTTTTTCCATCTTTTTCAGCTTATCATTCATTGCTCTATCCCCCTTCACCTTGTATATACGTTTTAAAATCAAAAAAACGTAATTTTTAATGATTTATTTCATTTTTTTATTTTAGGTTCATAAAAACTGATAACAAATACGGTCAAATCATCATCCATGTCATAATGAATGATCTCTTTTTATCTACTTGTTTTTTGTGTATAATAATGACATTAGAAAAGGAGAGTTGCCATGAAGGATAGGAATCAATTCATACAGTACATTGCCATTGTTTTGATTTGTATAATAAATCTGGGAACCTTATGGTACTGTGCTCCCCTAACAGAAAACTTATCTTACCTTGGAAATACATTACATCATCCTGTATATTTAATAATATGGGCAAGCAGCGCTGCCGCCTATTTTTTCTGGTATACAATGAAACTCATGCAAGCGTTACGCTATACATCATCTTTGGGTAAGTTTTGCTTAGGTGTTGTCTGTATCATCATGATCATATCTGTCTGTCTTCCCTATGATCCTATGCAATATCCTCAATTATCCAAATGGCATACACGGCTTGCTATGTGGTCAACCATTGGCTATGTCCTGTTATTCTTTCATTTTCTTTTCGATACATTTAAAAAAGATTATCGCTTCTTTAGGAAAGCTTTTCCTAAATATTTTACCCTTGTTGTATTTGACAGTTTGCTTTTTTTATTAAATGGAGGCGTTTCTACTTTATTAGAAATATCTTTTACGATTGGCATGAGTCTGTTCCTGTCGTATTTACTACATGAAAATGTACCATCTAAATAGCCTAAGCTATTTTCGTCTAGTCCACTACATCCATCACATAACAAAAAAACGTATATCCTCATTCCTAATGAATGATTCTATACGTCATTATTATGCTAAAACAGTTATTTTTTCGCCTTATTCATAACGAAATTCCTCACGGAATAATTCATCTATCGACTTGTTGCTTTCCTGACGAATTTCTTCTACTTCTTTATTCAAAACAATTTTACCTTTCTTAATGAAAATAACATTACTGAAAATTCGTTCAATATCAGCAATCAAATGTGTGGCAATTAAAATGGTCTGCTCAGGTGAATAATTTTCCAATATCGTATCTAAGATCACTTCACGTGCCGCAGGATCAACACCACCAATTGGTTCATCTAAGATAATCAGCTTAGCTTTGCGGCTCATGACCAAAGCCAGTTGAAACTTCTCTTTTGTTCCTTTCGACATCGTTTTAATCCGCACATTTTCCTCAATCTGGAACTTTTTCATAATTTCCAGACATTTCGCATAATCAAAATCAGCATACATATCCATAAAAATTGATAATGCATCCTTAACCTTCATCCAATCTGAGAAATAAGGTTCATCAGGTAAATAAGATACGATTGCTTTCGTTTCCGTGCCAATCGCTTTTCCATTGATTTTTACAACACCGCTATAATCCTTTAACAATCCCGTCAATATTTTGATCAGAGTTGTTTTACCACTGCCATTTGGTCCTAACAAACCAACAATCTGTCCGGGCTGTAAAAATATATCTATATCATGTAATGTCGGCTTATTACCATATGCTTTATTTAATCCGCAAATCTCAACAAGATTTTCCATTTTGTAATCGCTCCCTTATCGTTTCCATCAATTCCTCTTCATCAAATCCATATTCATGTATTTCTCTTAGAAATTGATCTGTTTTCTCTTTCATCATTGTTACTCTTAATTTTTGTATACGTTCAATATCATCACATATAAAACGCCCACTCGTTCGTTCGCTTGCCACGAGTCCTTCGCGTTCAAGTTCACTTAACGCTCTTTGTACCGTATTTGGATTTACACCATAATCAATTGCCAATTCACGTACAGAAGGAATTTTTTGTGATGGTTTATAAGTTCCTGTTATGATCAATCGTTTTATTTCGGTCATAATTTGTAAATAAATTGGTAGATTTGTATCAAAGTCCATCAAGATCACTCCTTTTTAGTACTCACCATTTTTCATACGTTTTACTGTATGCAGACATGCTGCTATAATAATCAGCAAAATGAGGATACCAATCAGATAAAATGGCCATCCGATCGTAAAATAATCAAAGACCAGATATCCGGTATACAAATACCAAAAGGAAAATAGCAGAATCAACGCAATAATAAGTACTTTTTCCTTAAGATCCTTCATCATTCTACCTCTATTTTATGATCTATCAAATACTTACCTGAGAAGAAATACAAACAAACTAACAATAATTCCCAGCCACATAAAATGAGTAATTTCGTCATATCTGTTAACAATGTCGTATTTATATTTTGTCCTATCATTGCATTGCTTGTGACCATTTGTAATAAAGAACCTTGTCCGGGATTGATGAACATGTTCATAATCTCCGATGATACCCAAGAAATAATTAAAAACAGCACAATAGCAATAGGGACACGGAAACGTTGGATATGTGTCGTATGAGTAATATCAATTACAAGATATAATAAGGTAATACTTTCCACAACACCTAGCACAGTGTATACCGCATATAAGATTGCTCCCCATGAAATATGGATATGCGAAAATGCCTTAAAAAGGAGCTGTAGATCGAAATTGTCGACAGATAAACCAATGACAATAATGGAGGCAAGGATAACACCATAGGATAGTGCAAACCAAATAAGCCCTACCAAAATTTTTACAATTAACAGCTTTGTCGTAGATACCGGTAGTGTATGGGTTAAATATGCCGGTTTGGCAAACATGGATGTATGATAATTTTTAATGATGACATACATCGACATGATTAGGATAACACATAGCAGCAATCCATAAATCAATGTTAATGTTACCACAAACATTGAATCTATACTTGGATTGATCATCACCGCCAATAATAATGTGATTGCATATAAAATAAGAAAACCTCGATATGAACATTTCAATTCATGTTTACATAATTTCCAAAACACTTTTATTCCCTCCTTGTTTCTTACTAGATGTATTATTGTATTAATCATCTAATACAATAATACATTGATCTGCCAGTTGTGTCAACCATTATTTCACTTGATATGTGTTATGGAAAATAAAGATCACTAACGTTATGGATAACGTATGAATTGTTTCTCCTTTTTATATAGCGTCGCAATTCCCAAAGATTATCTTAATTTCATAACTATTGTTTCATATCTCTGTAGGTTATCTTGTAAAAAAACCTCATGACATTAACATCATAAGGTTATTAGATTACCAATCAATGAGAAATTATATAAGATGTTTCTTATTTTTCTGATGAATAAGTAATAAACATATACCACAGCCAAGAAACCAAACCAATACATATAGCCATAATCGTAAAATCGTTATACTGCCAAATTGGAAAAACAATTGTGATGTATACCCCAAATTATCAAATATCCGCATTAACAGATAGGATGGAAACCAGACATTGAGATTGGTACTTTGCAACGTAAAGATATTATAGATGGGTAATATCGTCAGCATTAAAACACTGACCCCTGCAATATACGTATTTTTTACATAACGTGATATTGTTAAACATGTTAATGTCAATGCTGTATAGCCAACCAACAATGCAAAACACACGATTATTAAAAGTTCCCCATTCGTAAAAATATAAGGTACGATGCTATTGGCAGATACATCACCGATGCCATAATAAAACATCTGTAAGTCAAAACCACCATACCGTAGATAATTAACCAAACTGGAGATAATTGGTATCAGCATAGGAATCAATACGCCAATAGTCAAAGCGACAATGAGTTTAGCGATAGATACTTTTTTCCATCCAGCCTTGCTTGTACAAAGATATATCATTGTTTGTTCACTTGATTCTTTGCTGTAAATATTGCCTAACAAAATACTGATGAGCAATAGAACAAGAAAATTCACTCGCATGATTTCATCAAAATATTTATTAGCTAGGATGGTGGGATGATAGGTCTTTGACGCATTCAGAAAGCGGGTATTTAACGTATCGTAGTACATCGCATTAAAACCATTACACTCTTTCAAAAAACACTGTGTGGAACCTTGCTCAGCTTTTTCTTTGGTATAAAGATAATCTTGACGGTTCGTTAATATCACCGTATCTGGAAACATTGCCTTAAGATCGGATACCTCTCTTTCATCAGTATAAAGATAATGTATCGTAAAATCTTCCAGTCTTACAATCGACTGTTGCTGGGTATCATCTTGACTCATAACGTTCCAATCATTCAACATTTCTTGCGTCAAAGTGTGCTCTTCATATGCCTTTACAAGTTCTTTCCAGTGTGTACCATACGTTACCTTCATATAATTTTCATCCAAAGAACGACTAGAATTATAATGCTCTTGATCAATCTCATTGTAATGGATGGCGCCCATCTGTTTCTGTAACTCTTCAAAGCTTTTGTTCGCAAAGTTTTGTTGTTCTTTCACCACATCGAGATGTTCATCGGATACGAAATAATAGTCTTTTATATCCGTTGTTACATTCGTTTTAATCTGGTAAGCACAGGCCGCTAACAACACCACGAACAGCAATAAATTGGAACGGCTTTTCGCTAACTTTTTCCATTCATAACAAATTAGTTTCCACATATTCAGCCTCCTCATGAAAATAAGATAAATATACATCATCTAATGTTGGTTCTACAACAATTGAGCGCTTATCTTTCATATCGTCACTTAACAAACGAAACAGGATACCTTCACTTACTCTTTTACAATTCACTACTGTGTAATTTTTTTCAATAATTTCTCGCTCATTTTCTGCTGTTAATAATTCATAAACGTGTCCTTTTAATTCTTGCAATGTATCTGTTACTGTCTTTTGGAAGAGAATATGCCCTTCTTTCATTAGCAAAATATCATCTGCTATATTTTCTATGTCACTGACGATATGAGTTGAAAGAATCACAATAGTATCTTTTGCTAAACGCGATAATAGCTGCCGCAAGGCAATACGCTCTTTAGGATCTAAGCCACTGCTTGGCTCATCCAATATCAATAGCTTAGGATGGTTTAACAGGCTCTGTGCAATACCGACACGCTGTAGCATACCACCAGATAATTGACGCAATTTCTTTTTGGACTGTTCTTTTAGATGTAATAACTCCAATAGCTCATCAATTTTCCGTTTTGCATAATCAGCTTCCAGACACTTTAATACGGCAATATATTGGAGAAATTCAATTACTGTGAAATTCATATAAAATCCTGCATTTTGCGGTAAATAGCCCAAATGAAGAATGTATTCTTCATAATTTTCCATAATATTTTTAGCATTAAAGGTAACTATACCTTCACTTGGTTTTAAAATACCACACAACATCCGCATAAGTGTTGTCTTCCCGCTTCCATTTGCTCCTAATAAAGCATGAATACCTTCTTGCAAAACAAGATTCACATCGGCAACCGCTGCCTTTTCTTTTGTATAAAATTTGCTGAGATGATGTGTCTTAAGCTCCATAATGAATCCTCCTTTGTAATTTTAAGCCATATCGATATGCGGCAATCAGAAATAATACGGTAGAGAACAATGACACAATAAGTGTTTGGATCCAACCTAACTGCAGTGCACTACTGTTAATCAAGATTGGATGAAAGAAATTGCTAAAGAACAAAAATAATATTATATAGCTGATGAAAGCTGTATAAAGTCGTTTGATTCTGTTTAAGAAAAACAACATACAACCATGTGCCAGGAATAAAGGTATTAAGGCTAATTGCATGATTTCTAACATGGAGATGTCCATACGTAGATAGCCAACTATTGAAAAGCTTAGAAAACTAATGAGGTGTATAATAAGAAACGTACACATATGCAAGATAAAGCGTTTACCTTCATGAATTGGAAGTGCCTGCATTAATTCTTCCATATCATTATTTTTAAATTCATATAATTGATAGAGAAAATAGGACCCTAGTAACAGATAATACAGCAACACGATTCCGATTTTCATTTGTTCTGAAAAAAGTAAAAAATATAGTAAACAGAGTAAAAAGAAGCCATATACTACACTTATACGTTTAATTTCTAATTTCGCAAATTGACGATAGGCTGTTTTTTTACTGACGAACCAATTTTCTTTGTGTTTCATTAGTGTTTGGCATTGCGCTATCGTTTTTTCCATTGCCTTTTCATCATATTGCCGCAATTCTTTCCAATGTATTCTCATAGCCATTCCTCCTTTTTCATATACGTTTTAAGTTTTTTTAAGCCCAAACGAACACGCGTTTTTACCGTAGATTCACTAATGTTTAGTAATGTTGCAATCTCTTTACTTTTTAATTGTTCAAAGTATTTTAACAATAATACATCTTTTTGTTCATCCGGCAATTTGTTAAGATAAAAAATCAATCGTTGTCGATCGTATGTATCTTCTGTTTTTTCATCAGCAATTTCCAAATCATCCGGCAATGCTATTTCTTTGTATTTCGCATACCAACTATTGCACTGATTGATGGCAATTCTTAGTAAATATTGTTTGGTTTTTCCTTGAAAGGTGTAGGAGTCAATATGTTGTGTGAAACGGATAAAGACTTCTTGTGTAATATCTGCTGCAATATCACGATGTTTGACACGTGCATAGACATAGGAATATATCTGTGGATAATATTGACGGATCAACGTATCGAGTGCATTCACATCGCCATGTCGTATGTGTTCTATGATTGTATGTTCTTTCATAGCAGCCTCCTCATATAGTTAACTGATAAATCAGAAAAAAAGTTTTCTTTTAATCGTTTTTTTTATGCGTGTCGTAGTAACGCCTATTTTGAAATACAATAAGGTGTGTACGATTATGGATGTGCGTTTGACTACCCTGTTAGGAACGAAGTGCACTTGACGAGATCAATTGAGCATAAAATTGCGTTCATCCTGTCATCCATACGGGTAAGCAAGGTCGCGGGAACGTTATGAAAATAGCCCCCGCCACGTCATACCCAAGTAACATGTTCATGATTGGAAAACCGGTAGGTTTATTTCTCCGCCATTGTACAGGCAGAGCAGCCCTCACGTGCATGTTGCATCCTTCCCCCGCCACTTTTTCGAATAGACGTTAATGAGGAATGTAAGCAACGGACATATCCGAATGTTCAATTCCACACAAAAAAAACCGCCTCATCTAGAGACGGCCAGTTATTCAAATGGTGGTCCCGGTCGGAATTGAACCAACGACACACGGATTTTCAGTCCGTTGCTCTACCGACTGAGCTACGGGACCATTTGGTTGCGGGGGAAGGATTTGAACCAACGACCTCCGGGTTATGAGCCCGACGAGCTACCAGGCTGCTCTACCCCGCGATGTTTAATGAGCGATTCGGTTTTCACATATTTGAATAACGTAATGGCGGAGGAACTGGGATTCGAACCCAGGCGCCAGTTTCCCGACCTACCGGTTTTCAAGACCGGACCCTTCAACCACTTGGGTATTCCTCCAAAATATAGTTTTATTTTGGTGGACCCTGTAGGACTCGAACCTACGACCGACCGGTTATGAGCCGGCTGCTCTAACCAACTGAGCTAAGGGTCCATTTAGCCAAATTGGTGGCGGGGGCGAGACTCGAACTCGCGACCTTCCGGGTATGAACCGGATGCTCTAGCCAACTAAGCTACCCAGCCAAATAATGGTCGGGATGACAGGATTTGAACCTGCGACCCCTTGATCCCAAATCAAGTGCACTACCAAGCTGTGCTACATCCCGATATAAATGGCGCGCCCAGTAGGAATCGAACCCGCAACCTTTTGATCCGTAGTCAAACGCTCTATCCAGTTGAGCTATGGGCGCATTTATGAAACCATTTTTTCTTTTGCACTTCATCAGTGCCCTAATATAATAACAAATAATTCCTACTTATGCAAGTGTTTTTTTCAATTTTTTAAAAACTTTTTTGAATCTTTTTACGGCTCTTTTAAAACCCTTTATTTAAAGCATTTTAACATCATCAGGAACAGCTACAAAGGCCGTTCCTGACTACTTTTTTTATCTTTCGTTGCTTTAATAACCTTCTGTCGAGAAAACTCTTCGCGCTCTTTTTCCTCTAACGCATCACTAATGAATTTAATATTTCCTTCAAAATCCGGTATCACGATATTCTTCAACGCATTTGCTCGCTTTTGCGCCTTGCGAATAGCATTTGCCAAGCGATAAACACTATTCTCAACCTCCGCCAAAACAACGGTCAGCTCCTTCACACGATAAAAGCAGCGATACGCATAATCCAATTTAGAATTCGCATGTTCTAAACCATAACTCAAAGTATAATCCGGCTTATCATAAGAAATCTTAGGAATTTCAACACCCATGACACTGCGATAACTCACATGTATACCATTATCGATAGGAACTGCTTCAACCAGATCACTGATAACACCCAACGTCATATTCGCTTGCTGTAAAGCCGCATATGCACGTTGATAAGTCTCAGTTATTTCATCACGTAACATTTTGACATCATCCAGTAAACCCATCATTTCACGCGTTAAAATATTCCGTTTACGATCCATAAGCTCATATCCCATATGAGCCAGCGCATTCGACTTTTTCGTCGCAATCAGATTTCCCTTCGTAGGAAATACCTGTTTATTTGCCATGACTACTCACCCTCATTCGCCAGTTCACGGATAATTGGTTCCTCTTTGATGTTGAAACGTTTCACAGCACGTTTGTGATCATAAAACTTCTCCAACACCTCGTTATCTACACGATCTAGTTCCGCTTTAGGTAAGACAGAAATCAGATCCCAACCTAAATCCAAGGTTGTTTCAATACTTCGATTATCCTCAAAACCTTGATTCAAGAAATACTGTTCAAATAGATTTCCAAATACCATATACTGTTTATCTGCATCACTTAACTCATCCTCACCGATAACGGATGCCAGACTACGCGCATCCTGTACCTTGGCATATGCTGCAAACAACTGATTTGATACATCAGAATGATCTTTACGCGTATAACCCTCACCTATGCCATCCTTCATCAAACGGCTTAAAGACGGTAAGACACCTACTGGTGGATATACTCCCATTTGATTCAGATTACGATCTAACACGATTTGCCCTTCTGTAATATAACCAGTCAAATCGGGAATTGGATGCGTAATATCATCATTGGGCATCGTCAGAATAGGAATCTGTGTCACAGAACCTTTTGCATCCTTAATGATTCCTGCTCTTTCATATAAGGAAGCCAAGTCAGAATACAGATAACCCGGATAACCTTTCCGTCCTGGGATTTCACCCTTACTGCTAGAGAACTCACGCAGTGCCTCACAATACGATGTGATATCCGTTAAGATAACCAATACCTGCATGTCATGCTCATACGCCAAATACTCTGCGGCAGTTAACGCGCAACGTGGTGTTAACGTACGTTCTATGATTGGGTCGTTTGCTAGATTGACAAACATGACAACCTTTTCCATGACACCAGCCTCTTCAAACGAACGCTTAAAGTAATCTGCCACATCATTTTTTACCCCCATGGCCGCAAACACGATACAGAAATTTTTACCATCTCCATCTGATATCTTTGCTTGTTTTACAAGTTGTACTGCCAATTCGTTATGTGGCATACCGGAGCCGGAGAAGATTGGCAGTTTTTGCCCACGAATCAAGGTCATCAAGGCATCAATACTGCTGATACCGGTATTTATATAATTTCGCGGATATACTCGAGATACTGGATTCAATGGCTGTCCATTGATATCCATACTCTTTTCCGCATAAATTTCACCCAAGCCATCAATTGGCTGTCCACTACCATTGAACGTTCGGCCAAGTATTTCTTTTGATAAGGCTAGTTCCATTGGCCGCCCTGTGAATTTCGTTCGTGTATTTTTTAGTGATAAACCATTTGTACCTTCAAATACCTGAATTGCTGCCTTGTCGCCCTCAAGCTGAACGACCTTACCTAAACGCGTTGTTCCATCACTGCACTTGATTTCTACCATTTCCTCATAGCTGGCATCTAACACATGATCCAGAAAAATCAGAGGTCCATTGACTTCATGCAATCCTACATATTGTAGACTCATTGTACATTTACCTCCTTCACGCTATGGTGCTGATGGCAGAATCAATCATCGTCGGATACTCATCCAACAATGCTATATTGTCATTCGGCACATCATATTTCATCTTTGTAACTTTATCAAATAAACCAAGCTGCATTACCAGACGCAGTGGTTTACCGGTCGTAATTACCTCTTTACAACGACGATATAAATACAAGATTGTATCCATCATCTTTAACTGTTTTTCTAAAGGCACATACGTATCATCTTGATGAAAGGCATTCTGTTGTAGATAGCCAACTCGAATAACCTTACAGATTTCAATTACCAGTTTTTGATCTTCTGGTAAAACATCGCTACCAATCAGCTTAACGATTTCCATTAATTTTGTTTCCTCTGCTAATAACGACATGATTTCCTGACGGTCACGTAAGAAACGCGGATCAACATTTTTATTGTACCAGCGTGACAAATCTGTTACATATTCAGAATAGCTTTCATTCCAGTTAATAGCAAAATAGTGACGCGCATATGCTAAAGATTTATCCAAAGCCCAGAAACAACGAACAAATCGCTTGGTATTCTGGGTTACCGGTTCACTAAAGTCATTACCCTGAGGAGATACTGCCCCAATGATAGACACACTACCGGTCGCATCATTCAAAGTTTCCATATAGCCCGCACGTTCATAGAACTGCGAAATACGAGATGGCAGATAAGCTGGGAAACCTTCTTCAGCCGGCATTTCTTCCAAACGTCCACTGATTTCACGCAATGCCTCTGCCCATCGTGAAGTAGAGTCGGCCATAATAGCAACATGATATCCCATATCACGATAATATTCTGCCAAAGTCAAACCCGTATAAATGCTAGCTTCACGTGCAGCGACTGGCATATTAGACGTATTGGCAATCAAGACGGTACGATCGGTCAGCGGACGATTAGATTTTGGATCAATCAGTTCCGAGAATTCCTCTAAAACCTGCGTCATCTCATTACCACGTTCTCCACAGCCGACATACACAATGATATCCGCATCACACCATTTTGCCAATTGATGCTGTGTCATCGTTTTTCCGGTACCGAAACCGCCTGGAATTGCGGCTGTTCCTCCTTTGGCGATTGGAAATAGGGTATCAAAAATACGTTGACCGGTAATCAACGGTACGCTGATTGGCAAACGTCGTTTCACTGGACGTGCCGTTTTGATAGGCCATTTCTGACATAAGGTCAGCTCATGTACCTCTCCTTGTGCATCTGCCACTTTGGCAATACATGTCAAAATGTTATATTGACCATTCGAAACTGTTTCAATAACCTCACCTTCCAGTGTTGGCGGAATCATACAGCGATGTTCGATCAATGGCGTTTCTGGCACCGTCGCAAAAATCTGTCCGCCTATGACATGATCACCGACCTTTACCTTCATGGTAACATCCCACAAAACTTCTTCATCTAAGCTAGCCACATCACTTCCGGTTGCGATAAAGGCACCCGATTGTTTGGCAATTTCCTTTAATGGACGTTCAATTCCATCAAAGATATTTCTTAAAATTCCCGGTCCCAGTGTTACTGAAATCGGACTTCCGGTAGGTTCTACCGGCTCTCCTGGTTTCAATCCAGTCGTTGATTCATATACCTGAATGACCGTAGCCTCACGGCTGATGGATATTACTTCTCCCATCAGACGCTGATGACCGACGAACACCTTCTCCATCATAGAGAAATCGGTTGAATCTTTCACCTTTACAACTGGCCCGTTGATGGAATAGATTACATTTTCACTCACATTATCACCTCGATCATGCGAAATTTACATTCACATGTTATTTTATAAATAATCCTGAATTTGTATAGAACCAGCTGCGTTGTTCCTCAATTGCCGTATCAAATGTTTCATCAATGACAATGCCGCTATCTTCACAAGCAAGCAAGAATCCACCAATGCTGATACTGGCATCCACTTCACCGACACACCCATGACCATATCGTTCACATAACATTTTCAGATAACGTTCATCTTTTTTCGCCATATGCAAAACCGCATGCTCCTGTGCATGTTCTGCCAGTTTATCAAGCTTATCCAACAGCATTGTTTTATATGCTTCACTTTCACAATAAGCAAGCATACGTTGTTTTACCTCATCAAAAACAGCCTCATTCAGCTCTTTACGCTTTGCCATCAGCTTACGGTTAGTATCTTCATGCAAACGGCTTAAAGCAATGGCATGCTCACTTTGCTTTTCACGCAATTCTGTTTCTCTCAGCATACCGGCCTCAGTTTGGGCACTTTGTTCCAAAGAGGCGATTGTCTTTTTGCGAATTTGTTCGATTTCACGTTCAATACCGCTGATCTGGATGTCGCTGACTCGTTGTATCTCTTCTTTAAAATATTCTTCCAGTTTCATTTTTTCATCAAGCATCACTCAACACCTCATAGTTTCACACCGATTGCCTCGGATACATAGCCATCAATTGTTTCGCCAATTTTGGCGGAGCCATGACGATCCGGTATCTCAACAATCAGCGGTTTCTTTTGTTTTAGTTTCAACTCAGAGATTACTTCGGGACATGTCTGAATCAGTTTGGTTGTCATTAAAACAATGGCCACATCTTCCATATGCATGGCTGTTTCCAAAGCCTGTAGCACCTCATGGCGCTCATGTACAACAACACCCTCAATACCAGCCAGACGCAATCCCATCTGTGTATCAATATTATCACTGAGCAAGTAAAATTTCATAGGAAAGCTCCTTTCCTTACAGCTGTTTATTACTTTCTATACGACCTACATCAACAATACAAGTAGTCTCATCCTATATGGTACAAGATGAAATCATCTTCCTTTTATATATGAAAAGGCATTGTGAAGGCAGTATAAATAAGTTTAGAATATCATCATGATTTAGAATTTCTTCATGTATAGAATTTCACCATGATTTAGAACTTCATTATGATTTAGAACCTCATTATGATTTAGAACTTCATTATGATTTAGAACTTCATCAAGATTTATAATTTATCAAGATTTATAATTTATCAAGATTTAGAATTTCATCATGATTTATAATTTCATCAAGATTTATAATTTCATGAAGATCATAATAATAGAAATCAACAAACCATAGATAGCAACACCTTCACCCATGGCAACAAAGATCATTGATTTACCAAAGTTCTTTTCATTTTCTGAGAAAGCACCAATGGCAGCTGGTGCTGCAGCAGCTACGGCGATACCAGCCCCTAATGCTGAAAGTCCGGTAGATAAAGCAGCTGCCATAAAGCCCAGACCCTGACCGATGGAGCCAGCCATCTTCAATGCAATATCATCCTGTGTCGCAGCATATGCCTTAGAAGCAGCAAAGAATACTGTTCCAAGCAGAATGGCAAAGAAGAAACATACATGCGTAATCATGCGGCGTTTGGCCACTGATGCGCTCTTTTTTCCACGAAATACATTCACCAAAGGTAAAGAGATCAATACGATCAAAATCAGTGGCAACAATAATTCAAATGCGTTTAACATAATAAATTTCCTCCTAATCGTTCAGTGTTTTAAACACGATTCCATTTCCCGTAAAGTAACGGGAGAACATTTCATAAAATTCTAATCGCAGTACCTGGATACCGACAATCAGTCCTTCCAAACACATAACTAGAATATTCCCAAAAATACCAACAGCTAATCCGCCGATACCGCCAGCCATTTCCATGATCATGGTAACTGCCATCATCATGCCCGCGTGGGATAAGACGAATCCACCAACACGTAAATAGGAAATGGTATTGGTAATATAAGATAAACAAATTTCAAACAATTCAAAGAATCCTTCCATAAAGAAAGCCCCAAAGCTTTCCGGGAACATGCTTTTACCATCCAGTTTGCGCATGAGTGGTTCTTTTAAAAAGATTAATAGAAGTGGCACAACGATCAGCAGCAGGATATACAGTGGTGAAAATACGCTGATACCAACAGCTGTAAAGCCGGCACCAATTACTAAAGCACCATAGAAGACAAGCCCTGCCACTCCGTTTTGAGAAAACAGGCATTCCCCTTTATTATCATCTTTGGCATGCGTAATGATATTTAAAACGATTGAGAACATATTCAAGAAAGCTCCAATGCCAACCGCTACGATCAATAAAGGCAAAATGAATTCACTTGACATAACTTCTATAGGCTTCTCAGTAAGTCCTAAGATTGCATGATAGAGAGGGTTCAACATGGTTTCATTACCGAAGACGGAACCAAAGACGAAGCCAAAGATGGTAGAAAAGATACCGATACGAATCATGACATCTCCTAACTGCATCTTTTTATATTTATACATCCACCATCCAACAAGGATAACACAAAGTCCCTGACCGACATCTCCAAACATCATACCAAATAATAATGAATAGGTAATAGCGACGATTGGTGTTGGGTCAAAGCCTTCATACTCCGGCGTGCCATACATTTCTATAAACATCGAGAACGGCCTGGCAAACCACCCATTCTTTAATTTGGTCGGAGGCGAGAGTCGCTTGTCGCTATGGGCAGGTCTGACTTCGATTTCCACCTCCTTCAATTCTGAGAATGATGCTTTCAGTTTTGGTACATCATCTTCTGCAATAAAACCTGTTATGGAGAAACGTTCTCCTAATCCAACGACATATTTACGTGCTTCAAAGGTATGATTCAAAAAAGCTAATTCGCTTACGATTTTAGCAATATTTTCACTGCATTCCTTTTTTAAGTTTGCCAGCACTTCTTCTACGTGCTGTAACTGTTTATAATCATTGTCTATTTCCTCTTGCAAAGATTCCTTCGCTCGTTCCGGTGTTCCATGAACAAATTCCGGAATACGGATACGCTCGAAGTATAAGGAAGAGAAAATGTTATCGACATCTCCTTCATATTTTGATGTCGTAATATATAAACACCAGCTATAGGTGTCATCTGTATTGAAGGATTTAAAGACAAATGGACGGTTACGATAGTACTGTAATTTTTCCACACTATCGATTGGCAAACGGCCAAAGCGAATTTTTATATACTCACACTCGAATAAATCATCCAAATTTAAATCAATACTTTCAATATTTCTGACCTGAACTAAGGCGTCCTTATTTTCCTGAATAACGTGTAACAGATCATCTCGAATCTGTGCGCCATCCTGATAACGCTGATAAATGCCATCTACATAAGAAGTCATCTTATCCAGATCATAGTCACGGCTTTTCATACTCAGCTGCGGCAAATTCAATTGCATCTCGTTGACGATTTCTTGTACATGAGATAATACTTCTGCGATAGGATTTTCCTCGCTCAATGTTGTTAAGCCATGTACACTGTCCACAAATTTACTGGCTGGTTCCGGATGAAAATAGTTCAAATCCACAAATTTTAATAAGACATCATTGAGATACTCATTATCGGCCGTAATGTTGATGAGTTTCATTTTTGCGATCGCCATGATATCCTCCTTTCTAATACACCAGCATCGATGCAATATCTTCGCTGTTCACCTGATAGCGAACACCTTCGATGATATTGATGATGTTGTCAAGTTCTCGCTGCATAACGACGAGATAACTGCTGTATACCGTTGGCGCATCCTGAGCAAAATACACATTGCGTTTTGCCATTTTATAAAGATAAGCCTGGGTATAATATTCTACATATAAATCTTCTTTATCTTCCAGATGCAGATGGTAAGGGCCTTCCTTAAGTTTCTTCAAAAATAATGGCAAGGGACTTGCCAGAAGCTCTTCCAATCGCTCTTTGGAAATGCGATGATACAATGGCACTAAAGAATCCCGTATGGTATCCTCTCTTGCCTGAAAATACTTTTTAAAACGATAGATTTTTGTCAGATTATCTAGTTCTGCCTTAGTGGCAAACATATCATGGCATTGTTTACGGCTTTTTCCTTTTAACACATCGTGAATCGTATCCATTGCATGCGCATAATACTTCTGATGCAAAGTCGTCTCGATGTCCGTATAGGCAATATCGTTTTCCTGTCCTTTTTTCACCCGATAAGGGACAAGGGCATCATAATACATCGTTTTTTTCACAACCTCCAGCAATTCATCAAAGCTGCGAACATTCCCCAATTTCGTCAAATCATAACTAGTATATGCTTTTAGGAAAAGGGGAAATTCTGCGATAGCATCTTCATACGCCTGGGAAATCAAAACACGAATGCGTGATAGCAATAAGTCAATTTCTATCTGTTGCATATGCAACTTATAATACTGCTGCTGCTTAGATTCACTGTAACGATACAGTTTCATAGATTTGCGAAAGCTTTCTCTTCGTAAAAGATCTTCCAGCTGTCCACGGTGAATGTTGTTTTCGCGTACATCTTTTAGGGCATGTGCATAGGAAGTGCCATTTTTTAGGTAGGCCGCTATTTCGGCAACGCTGCGCTTGTGCAGCAATTCTTCATAGTCCTGTGCGCTCAGCTGTTCGCCAAGCATACTTCTTGCTTTTGCGGCGATAACACCAGCTGCCATTTCCATTCACCATCACCTCCTTATCGGCATCACATTTATGATGCCAGACACCGTTGAATGATTTCGTTCACCCACTCCTCTTTGCTGGCATCATACTTCGCTTCCAGATTATGCAGTGCATCTTGATAGGCTTTTTCTTCCTGCTCTTGTTCTTTTTGTAAAGCTGCATTCAGTTCTGCCTGTTTCGCTTCCAACAATGCTTTTGTTTCCTGTTGATACCGCGATTTGATTTCATCATCTTGCTGTTGTATCAAATTTTGGATATTCAGACGTTCCTGTTGCTTTTCTTTTACTCGTCTTCTTGCCTGTTTGTCAGCGTCAACGATTTCTCTGATAATCTCTTCCAAAACACGACACCTCCTTTTTTATTATTATAACACTTTCAGCGATTTAGGATACAGGAATCTTTCCTAAATCATTTTCAAAGTATATTCCTTTTTTTCGTATTTTTCAACAATGAAATTAAAAATTGGTTCATGCATGAAAAAAAGGGTCAAAAACCCTTTATATAAAGGATTTTTGACACCTTAGCAGATAACTGATACAAGCTGTATTAGGCAGCACTGCGCTTTTTCTTTTGTTCTAAAATTTCCATATTCTTTCGTTCGTTATTTTCAACTTCACTATAATCTTCAATCAATGCACTATCCGTATAAACATCTGGATCATTGATACGATCTTTAAAGACAAATTTCAATAGGATTGGCGTGACAATTGTCGTAAAGACAACCATGATGATGATCGGACCAAAGAATTGATCATTCATCAATCCAACAGCCATCCCCTTGCTGGCAACAATTAAGGCGACTTCTCCACGCGAAATCATACCGACACCAATACGAGCCGATTGAATTGTCTGATAACCACAAAGTTTTGCACCAAGGCCACATCCCAAAATCTTGCTGAGGACAGAAATAACTAATAATAGCACAGAGAAAATTAAAATACTTGTCGTCATCTCTGGCAGAACAAATTTTAAACCGATACTAGCAAAGAAAACCGGTGAAATAAGCAGATAGCTTAAAGTTTCTATACGCATCTTCACATAAGAAGAACGACTCGTTCCGGAAATGATCAATCCGGCAATAAAGGCTCCCGTGATATCAGCGACACCGAAGAATTCTTCTGCGCAGTAAGCAAACAATAAGCAGAAAGCAAAAGATAGGATAGAAAAACGACGGTGTACTTTTTCATAACGATCAAACCATTTTTCAATCAGTTTATGAGCTGCTAAACCAATCACCATGCTGACCGCAAAGAAAGCAACAATTTTAATCATGACTGTCGTTAAATCAACAGATGTATCTGCCATACCAGTAATTAAGGTCAACGCGATAATTCCTAATACGTCATCAATCAAAGCAGCTCCTAGGATAGCATTTCCACTAGGTGTTGATAATTTCCCCATTTCTTTTAAGGTTTCCACACTGATGGATACCGAAGTTGCTGTCAAGATAACACCGATAAACATGTTTTCCAAAAATGCTTTATCGCCACTGTTATAGAAAGAAGCCAGTAAATAACCGCCGATCAATGGTATTAATACACCAATCAAGGCAATCACAAAACTCTTTCCGCCACTTTTCTTAAGTTCATTGATATCCGTTTCCAACCCGGCTGAAAACATTAAGACGATCACACCGATTTCAGCAATATGATCAATGAATTGCGATTCATGAACAATTTTCAAAAAGCCTGGGCCCAACACGATACCGGCCATCAAAGCACCGACAACCTGTGGCATCTCTATACGTTTTGTCACAAGTCCCAATACTTTGGTAAAAATTAAAATTAAGGCAATATCTAATAAATATCCATAAGATTCCATAACGATTCTCCTCTTTTTACCACCCGAATATTATACACTACAACAATGAAAAAGCAAGTTATATTTTTACATCTTTTCTCTTATGCGTATTTGTATAAAAAAGTATGTTCGTATCGAAAGCGTCTACATATTTGTAAAGGCGCATCCATCAAAAAAACATTCCTTTTCGTGATTGTTTTTTCCTTATTGTTCTAATAGTTCATAGCGTGCTTTGATATGGTGATGGATAAGCGTAAAGGTTTGTTGAGAAATGGCAGATAAAAGATCATCATCAAAATTAAAGTGGACTTTATAAGCGCATAATGCTTGAAAATCCTTACGCTGATTCTTTTGGGCGCCATATTTCACATCCCCAAATAAAGGATGATGAAGATATGCCATTACCGCGCGTATCTGATGACTTTTTCCCGTATGCAATTGCACTTCCACATACGCATATCGCTTTCCTTGATGCAATGTGCGATAGCTGGTTTCTATGCGTTGACTGTTCTTTTGTTCATGGGCATACAAATGAACCTTGTTGCTTTTTGCATCCTTTTTATGCCAAAGTACCACATGCCCTGTCTTTTGCTCCATAACACCTTCAACAATACATACATAATGTTTTTCAACTTTATGTTCGCGAATATAGGCATTCATACGCCGCAATGCTTCCGCTGTCTTCGCTCCTATGACAATTCCTTCCGTATTGCGATCTAAGCGATGACATAGAGCCGGTGTAAAACTTTGTCTTGTTTGTGGATCATACTGTCCTTTCTTATATAAGTAATGTAAGAAGCGATCTGCCAGATTATCTTGTATTTCATTGCTATCTTTATGTGTCAATAAGCCGCTCGGTTTTTTCATTAAAATGACATTTGCATCCTCATAAAGAACATCCAATTCGCTGCTAACCTTTAAAAAGGAGCAATCTTCTCCTGTTTCAAAAAATTCTTCTGCAATAAAACATAATACGTGATCTCCTGGCAGCAGACGCTGCGCGATTTCGCAACGTTTTCGATTTACTTTTATTTTCTTATTTCTTATATATTTATACATCAAACTTTTAGGCAATGCTGGCAACGTCTTTTGCAGAAATTTATCCACACGCTGGTTGGCATCATCCTCTTGGATAATAAATTCACGCATGTTGCTTCCTCCTTGTATCCCTATGCTGATGGCTCATTGCTAGTAAGTACGAAGAAAAAATCTTATTACTTACAGACTCCTTAATTATACATGACGATTTCCAACTTTCCATTGTAAATTTTCGTTTTTCTAGTAAAATGAACTATACAAAAGGATGTGAAGGTATGCAATATCGTCTTTCAGTCAGAGAACTGGTTGAGTTTTTATTTCAAAGCGGTGATTTAGTCTATAGTGGTCAAAGTGTCGAAAGAGCGAATTTAGGCAGTCGAATTCATCGCATGTTGCAATCACAGGCCACAGGTGATTATCAAAGTGAAGTTTATCTGAAACAGGAGACGATCATCGAAGATGTGACCTTTGTGATTGATGGCAGAGCCGATGGCATTTTAAAGGACGAACATGGTATCACTATTGAAGAAATCAAGACGACTGCTCTTCCCCATGATGAAATAAATGACTCTTGTTTTGTGCATTGGGCTCAGGCATATTGTTATGGCTACTTGTATGCCATGCAACATGCGTGTGAACAGCTTACCATTCAATTAACCTATTATCAGATTGAAACAAAACAAATCTTCACATTTCAACAAGTAAAAACACAGGAACAGTTGACCGCCTTTTACCTCGATTGTCTAAAACAACATTTACGCTGGGCACGTCTTTCCCAAAATATTCGTATTGCTTCTTCCACTACCTTAAAAAAACTAACATTTCCTTTTACTTCCTATCGCAAAGGACAACGTCAGTTTGCCGTAGCTGTATATAAAACGATTTTAGATAAACAAAATCTGTTTGCTCAAGCTCCTACCGGTATAGGGAAAACCATTTCTACAATATTCCCCTCTTTAAAAGCCATTGGAGAAGGAAAGGCCGAAAAGCTTTTTTATCTCTGTGCGAAAAACATCACGGCAAGTGTTGCCTATGATACAATTGCGTTATTACAAAAGCAAGATGTATCGTTTAAAACGGTCTGCATTACGGCTAAAGATAAAATCTGTTTACTGGAAGAACGTAATTGTGACCCTAAAGTTTGTCCTTATGCCAAAGGCTATTATGACCGAAATAAAAATGCTTTGTATGAGCTTTTAAGTGGTGAAGACTTCATGAATAAAGAAGTGATTGTACATATGGCTAAGCAGCATGATATCTGTCCTTTTGAATTGAGTCTTGATGCCAGCCTGTATGCAGATGTGATTATCTGTGATTATAATTATGTTTTTGATCCTCATGTCTATTTAAAACGTTTTTTTATGGAAAAAGGCAATTATATCTTTTTAGTAGATGAAGCTCATAATCTGATTGACCGTGGTCGCGAAATGTATAGTGCTGTCTTGGAAAAAGAGCAGTTTCTTTCCATACGCAAAAAGATTCCTAAGGATGCGGTGTTGCTTCATAAGGCACTGCAAGCTGTCTTAAGTGAATTTGCAAAGCTGAAAAAGTGTTGTGAATATAGTGATTTCTTTGCGGATGAAGAACCCTGTTTGCCTTTTCTGGAAAAGTTAGAAAGTTTTTCTGAGCATTGTGATGCTTATCTGCAAAGTGAGCATGAAGAAAGCCACGATGATGAACTCAAGGATGTTTATTTCGCAGTAAATGCTTATATCCGTATCGCTGATTATTATGATGAGCATTTTGTGACCCTAATACAAAAGGATGCAAATAATGTCATCGTCAAACAATTTTGCATGAATCCCCGCCATCCTTTACAAAACATCATGAAAAAAGGACGCAGTACAATCTTATTTTCAGCAACGCTGTCACCTATTGATTATTATCTGGAGCTTTTAGGCGGTGATGAAAAGACTCCTCGTCTTTCCTTGCCTTCACCTTTTGCAAAACAACAGATCAAAGTCATCATCAATAATGCCATTTCGACAAAATACCGTAATCGCAGTCATAGTCTTATCGCCATAGTGGAAATGATTCACGCATGTGTGCTTGCAAAAGCCGGTAATTACATTGTCTTTTGCCCAAGTTATGCATATTTACAACAGATTGCCGAAGAATTTGCGAATCAATATCCGGATATTGCCATTTCCATACAGGATGGCAATATGAATGATGAACAAAAACAAGCGTATCTAAAGCAGTTTGAAGAAATGGATGGTTTGCATGTCGCTTTTTGTGTATTAGGTGGCATGTTTGCGGAAGGCATTGATTTAAAAGGTGATCGTCTGATTGGTGCTATCATCATCGGTGTCGGTCTTCCCAAACTTCATCCTCAGCTAGATCTGATCAAAGCGCATTTTGATGAAATTAATCAAATGGGCTATGCCTATGCCTATCAATTTCCCGGTATGAACAAAGTTCTACAAGCAGCCGGCCGTGTCATACGTTCCCTTTCTGATAAAGGGATGGTCGCTTTCATTGACGAACGTTTTACCACACGGTTTTATCGCAATTTATTACCGATACAGTATGCGCATTATGAAATTATTAATGAGCCTCAACGCGTATATACTGTTCTATCCTCTTTTTGGCAGGAATAAGGAGATTATCTCATGAAACCAAATAATCATTTTGTTCTTTCGCTCGTATGCATGGCATTAGGTGGCTTATGTATAGGGTATTATAGTTATTTATGCATTGTTTATGGTATCAATGAAATTGTTTTTTCCTGGGTCTTTTTACTTGGTGGGATGTTGTTACTTATCATAGGAATGATGACCTATAAAAGGAAAAAACATATCTTTTCATATCTGCCTATCCCCTTACGCCGCATAGTATACTTGTGCACTACTATCATAATTATCCTATTTTTGGGATTACAATCCTGCATCCTCTATCAAGGTATGCACACGGATAAACAACAAGGTGATGCTGCTATCATCTTAGGGGCGCAGTTGCATGGTTCTTCGATTTCTCGCTTACTTCGTTATCGTTTGGAACGAGGTATCCAGTTTGCTGAGGAATATCCAAATACCTATCTGATAGTAAGCGGTGGCAAAGGGCAAGCGGAAACTTGCAGTGAAGCCAGTGCCATGAAACAGTATCTGATTCAGCATGGTGTAGCAGAATCACGTATCTTAATGGAAGATGCTTCTATGAATACACAGGAAAACTTAGCTTTCTCAAAAGTGCTTATGAAGAAATACCATATAAAAAGTGCTTCCATCATCACCAATGATTTCCATATGTTTCGTGCCGGTTTCATCGCAACTTCTTTAGGTTTGTCTTATCATAATTACCCTGCTCGCAGTGATCTTGATCTGGCACCCAATTTTTACTTTAGGGAATTTTTTGGTTCTGTTAAAGATATCACCTTATCAATAATCAAAAGATGCTAACATCGTCATAAAAAGGAAAGCGAACGCTTTCCTTTTTGATCCTATAATAACTGAGCAAATTCCTTTATATTGCCAACCACACGTCGGCCTGTCTTTGTAAGCTTATCTCTGTGTTCATGTCCATTCGCTATCAAGATACAATGACATCCGGCATATTTTGCCACTTCACTGTCATGTACACTGTCACCGACAAATACAACTTCATTTGGATTTAACTGGCGTTCTTTTACAAAGGCTTTCGCCAATTCTGCTTTGGAATGAGCATGAATGTTATCTAAGCCTTGAATATCCTGAAAATAATTAGAAATGTCATAAACAGCAAGCTGTTGTTTTAGAAACTGCAGATCACTGGCGCTCAACAAGTATTGGCGATAACCCTTTTGTTCTGTTTTTTCCAAGGTTTCTTCTACCCCAGTATGCAAGGAACATTGTAAAGAATGAGGCTGATAATATGCCATATATTGTTGTGCCAAGATGGGAAATGGTGTTTTGGCAAAGTCGAAACCAACTTTTTTATAATATTCAATGACAGGAAACTGAAAGTATTTACGATATTCATCTTTATCCAGGACAAGCGGCAATTGTTCTTTCGTTAAGATGCTGTTTAATGCATCCATGCTGACATCTAGATCATCCAATAAGGTACCATTCCAATCCCAAATAATATGTTTCATATGCAGCATTTGTATCCACCTCCTGTATAATTTTCATCATTATATACTATCTTATGTATTTTTGCAAAAGTTATTACGCTGAATCCACAGGAGAAAAGAACCTTTCTTTAAGAAAGGTCCTCATCAAAAAGATAATTGGATGGATTGCCAATAGGATGGATTAGTCTTCGTACTCCCAACGATCTTCATTCATCATGTCTGTATCATACTGGCCTTCTTCATAGCCACGTTCAAAACCTTGCTCATCTTCACGCATACGACAGTTTCTCATACACTGGCGATATTGTGCACGGCAGCGGTCTTCACAACTTGGGCGTGGAGGGCATGGACGTGGTGGACAAGGTCTAGGTGGACATGGGCGTGGTGGGCATGGTCTTGGTGGGCATGGACGTGGCGGACAAGGTCGCTGACAGCCACAGTTACAATTGTTATGACAGCCGCAGCTGTGATTGCCCGAATTACCACAGCCAGAGCCTGGGCGATACGTGTTTGCACATGAGCAGCGAGAACGTTCTTGAACATTATGATTGCTGCAATTTGACTGATTTACCATGATTCTTTCTCCATTGCGGTTACAGTTCGATGAATTGTTACAGCTGCAGGAGTTGTTGCAGTTTGCATGATACATATAGTTAGTTCCTCCTTTTTCACTGAGATTTCCTTCATCTCAATCCACTATATGCATTCACCCTCATGGGCTTCTAGGCATATCATTCAACTGAATAGGAAAAAGTTGATGTTTTCTTAATAAAGACATCAACTTTCCCACGATAACGTATTCTCTTTGCTTATTGTGAAACCATCTGATAAAACACATCCAGCTTCGTATATGCATTCACATTAAATCTTGGTAATGCATAAGGATCATCCTGTCTACTGGCTTTTCTATTTTCGTTAAATCCAAATGCCAACTTCGTACCATGTTGTTTTAATACCTCCTGTATCAAAGGATTATATTTTCCATATGGATAAGCATAAAATTCTGTTGATACAAGCGATGCTTCTTTTTGCGTATCTATTTGCAATGCTTCTTTCGTCAATTGATGAACACGAAAGCCTCCATCCTTATGATGAAGATCAAAGGAATGCGCATAAAAAGACAACTTTTTTGCATGTTGCATATCTGCTAAGGTTGCATGCTGACGTTTATTGGGTTTATATTCGCTGCGATTCGCCTCAATTTGTGAGCCAATCACAAAAACACTTCCCTGAAATCCATATTTTTCTAAAATTGGCTGTGCATATTTAATCGAGGAATAAAATCCATCATCAAAAGTGATGACAACGCTTTTTTCATCTAACTCTTTTCGTCCCATACGCCATTCATAAACATCCTGTAAACTAACACTATGATATCCCTTTTCCTTTAACAACTTCATCTGTGCTTCAAAGGAAGACAATGAATTCACCCACATATTTCCTTTAAAATACGCTTCTTTATCCTTATCCTCGACAATGTGATGATAGCCTAAAATAGTGATTTGTTCACTTGGCAAGCTTTTTACATACACAACCTGCAAACCATAAGCAAGCAAAAGGGTCATCACGACTAGCATGGTTTTTCTTCTCATTTTCATCGTAAAAACATCCTCACGATCGTTTCTTTCGTTTTCGTATATGGGTGATAGCGCATAGGAAGATCTAACCATGTCGCCTTTTTTACGATACTGCGGAAATGAGAAAATGTTTTAAAGGATTCATATCCATGATAACTCCCCATCCCACTTTGTCCTACACCGCCAAAGCCCATCTGACTGGTTGCCAGATGAATAATGGTATCATTGATACAACCGCCGCCAAAGCTCAACGTATGCAAAATGCGCTGTTCTACTGCTTTTCTGCTCGTGAATAAATACAAAGCCAGCGGACGTTCTTGTGCTTGTATGAACGTTATGACCTCATCAAGATCATCATAAGGTAAAATTGGCAAAAGCGGTCCAAAAATTTCTTCCTGCATGATAGCAGAAGTCAAGGAAACATTTTCTAACACAGTCGGTGCAATCTGTAAGGTTTCTTCCCGCAACTGCCCACCAATACATATATCACCACTCTGCATAAGCTGGCGTAGACGCGTAAAATGTTTTTTATTGATAATTGCTGGATAATGGGGATTGGCTAATACATCCTCACCGAAGAAAGATTGCAATTCCTGTTGCAAATAGGCAAGAAAAGCTTGACGTATCGAAGAATGTACAAACACATGATCAACGGCTACACAGGTTTGCCCGGCATTAAGAAATTTGCCAAAGGCAATACGACGTGCGGCGATGCGTAAATCTGCACTTTCATCAACGATACAAGGACTTTTCCCTCCTAATTCTAATGTGATTGGTGTAAGATATCGACTAGCTTTCTCCATCACCATTTTACCAACCGTTACTCCGCCAGTAAAAAAGATGTAATCAAACCGTTGTTCCAATAGTTCATTATTTTCCTTGCGGCCACCTTCTACAACGGCAACATACTCCTCTTCAAAGCATTCCCTTAGGATCTTCGCCAAGACTGCACTACACGCTTTGGCATATGCGCTGGGCTTTAAGATCACCGTATTACCAGCAGCCAATGCCCCAATCAATGGTTCCATACATAATTGAAAAGGATAATTCCAAGGTGCCATGATCAACACTACTCCATAAGGTTCTGCAGATTGAAAGCTTTTAGCGGGAAATTGGGCAAGAGGTGTACGCACTTTTTTAGGTTTTGCCCATTGTTCAAAATGTCGCAGTTGCATGCGTAATTCTGCCAACACCATTCCGGTTTCACTCATATAAGATTCCATTGTTGCCTTATGCAAATCTTCATACAAAGCTTCATGAATAGCCGTTTCATTTCTTTTGATACATGCCTGCAGCCGCTGTAATGCCTGTTTACGTTTTATCAAAGAGCGCGTATTTCCTTTTTGATAATATGCTCTTTGCCGCTGTACTAGTTCTTTGATTTCCATAGGGTTTCCTTTCTCAAGCTTTTTCCATAAGCCTTGTATTACGTTACGATGTTGATTTACATTTTTCGTTTAATGATTTCTATCTTTCTTTTATTTCATCCTTATCATGATAATGCAATTCCTGCATAACGACAAGTAAAAGGGTTGAAATTCTGAAATTATACTTACAAATACTGGTAAATACAGTATAATGGAGACGAGGTGATACATAATGAGAGGTATTTATAATTCGGTAACGGATATACGAAGAAAGGTCTTCACTGAAATTGCCCGATTGGCATATGAAGGTGGAGATTATGCCACTGAAATTGAAAAGCTTCCTTTTAAGATCTTACCAGGAGAACAAGCAAAGTATCGAGAAAGTATCTTTTTAGAACGTGCCATTGTTGGGGAACGTCTGCGCTTAGGAATTGGGTTGCCATTACGTAAAATGGATGAGCATGCACCCTTAAGCGATGGTATTGAAGAAAGTGCGATCGCTGAGAAATATTATGATGATCCTTTGATCAACATCATTAAATTTGCCTGCAATGCCTGCCCGGAAAAGCAGATTGTTGTCACGGATACCTGTCAAGGGTGTTTAGCACATCCTTGTAAAGAAGTTTGTCCGAAAGATGCCATCAGTATTATTAATGGTAAATCTGTCATTGATCAGGATAAATGTATCAAATGCGGCCGCTGTATGGATGTATGTCCTTATGGTGCTATTAACAAGTTGGAACGTCCTTGTGCCAGAAGTTGTGGCATGGATGCCATAAAAAGTGATGAATTCGGAAGAGCTGAAATTGATCATGAGAAATGTGTTTCTTGCGGTATGTGTTTAGTCAATTGCCCATTTGGCGCGATTGTTGATAAAGGACAGATCTTTCAGACGATTCATGCGATGAAAAGCGGAAAAGAGGTTATTGCGGCAATTGCCCCGGCCTTTGTTGGACAATTTGGGGCAAGCGTGACACCTGAAAAAGTAAAAGGGGCCTTAAAAGCGTTGGGTTTTGCGGATGTTGTAGAAGTAGCCATCGGCGCCGATTTATGTACGGTTGAAGAGGCTGAAGACTTCTTAAACAAAGTGCCTGAACAACAGCCATTTATGGCAACATCCTGTTGCCCTGCCTGGTCAGTCATGGCGAAAAAGCTTTTCCCTGATTTTAAGCCTTATATTTCTATGGCCTTAACGCCGATGGTCTTAACCGGTCGTTTGATTAAAAAGCAAAAACCGGATGCAAAAGTCGTTTTTATCGGCCCTTGTGCTGCCAAGAAACTAGAAGCCAGTCGCAAAAGTGTACGCAGTGATATCGATTTTGTCTTAACCTTTGAAGAAGTCATGGGTATGTTTGAAGCCAAAGGCATTGTTTTAGAACAAGCCATGGTAGATGAGCCATTTGCCGAAGGAACTGCGAATGGACGTGGCTTTGCCGTTAGCGGCGGTGTTGCCAATGCGGTGAAACAATGTATTCAAAAAGAACATCCGGATAAAGAAGTATTAATTGATTCGGCTGAAGGTTTAAAGAATTGTAAAACGATGCTCATGATGGCAAAAGCCGGTAAACGCAATGGCTACCTGTTAGAAGGAATGGCATGTCCCGGCGGTTGTGTTGCTGGTGCGGGAACTTTACAGCCTGTAATGAAATCCAGCGCATTGGTAAAGAAATATACGAATGAAGCTGAAAAGAAGCTTGCTTTTGAAAGTGAGTATCTGGAGAACTTAGCATTGATCACAAAAGAATAATGTGATAAAAACATTTGCATATACAACCTTATGGAACAAAGAGGTGAAGAATAAGAAACACCTCTTTATTTATAAGGTAACGACATATGCGTGTAGATCACATATAAGAGTACATGAACCCATAGATAACATTACCAAATAAAAATAAATACGATTTTCGATAGGCGTTATAGCACTATCCTAAGAAAATCGTATTTTCTTTATTTACATCATATCCTCTTAACTGTATCTAACCGCGTAAATCGATCACTTGTATTCCATATGACTATCGTTAATGCGTTTTATTTTATGATCAAATCCGGAGATATTTGTACATCTACCCCTTCATAGCGATCATGCAACCCCTTTTCGATGCGTAGCTTTAGCTGTTCCAATTGCGCCACATTCAACATATTGGAATGCGAGCGAATATAAATTTCAATCCACAATTTACGTCCTGTCTGAATAACATCATAAAATGTAATTTCATATGCATAATCATCAAACAACTCTTGAGCACACTGTTTGATTTCTTCCATGACCTCTTCTTCAGGAGCAAATAAAACAAGATTCTTTAATGATTCTTGAATCAGATGGAAAGGCTGCGGTAACATGATCAGCGCAATAATAATGGCAATGATCTGATCTATATAAGGGGAAAGCCAGTAAAGTGGTGAGTTGTCCAATAAGGAGCCAAGGAAAAAAGCCAATCCGACACCAATACTGCTAAAAACATCCAATTTCCAGCCAAGGATTTCGGCTTCTACTAAAGGTGCCTGCACTTGTTTATGCATACGTGTTAAAAGCCATAACACAATGGCACTGATCATTGCCAATCCAAATTCGAAATATCCAATCAATTGCTGATCGATCGTGTTTCCACCATGTAATAGCATTTGCACATTCGCTAAGATCAATCCAATTGTAACAGCAATCAACAGTAAACCTTTCCCAAGAATCAGCAAGCTTTCAACTTGAGCATAGCCAAATGGTTTCCGTTCACTGACCGGTTTATAAAATAAAGGAATTAAAAAGATAATTAAGCCAAGGACAATCGCCTCTGCAAAATCATAAATACTATCCATTAACACTGCCTGTGAATTGGCATACAATGCCATCATGATTTCTAATACCGAAAATAAGATACCTGCATAAACAGGCAGTTTCATCATTTGTTTCTCTGTTTTCATTTTTTTATTCATTATCATCAACCCGCCTTTTTCGTAAATGAAAAACACGGATAAGGTACAAGAATCGTTTTTTCTTATATTGAAACAAGAAAAAGTCTAAAAACTAATTGCGTGTATCGTAATAGCTTTCAGACTTCTTCTTGAATTTTTATGAATATACATTAGCAAATATCATCCTTAGATGGCTTATGATTGTATTCACGCATTACAAAAACACACATGTATTCTCTGCCCTTATCCTTTTTTGAATTATTTTACAAAAGGCCCGGGTTTCATATTTTGTTTCGTCGTATGTTTTCGTCTTTTGTCCATCTGGACACGCATGATTTCATCTCTCTTTCCTACATCTTCTCCTTTATTCTACAGGAAGTAACGATATCTGTAAAGGTTCTCCCAACAATCCGCCAACATTTCCCTCTTGGATCTTCTTTTGATTCTGCACATGTGCGATAAACCATTTATTGCGTTTTGTCAAAAGTTCTCCTTTTCGATAAGAAATCGGTGTATTTGTTTTATCTAAGAGGATCACAATTGTGGAAAACCCTTTTTGATCTGCCGAAAATGGGCAATAATGCAAAGTACCTTCAAACAACTCTATGACACTGCCTTTGGGTACATAAAATACTTCCAATGCCTCCTTATCAATACCAGGTGCCTGAAAGTCTTCCTTTCGTCCTAACGCTAAGACACAATCGGTAATGGCCATATTCACCTCAGATCCTATATGGTATTCCAGCCCCAGTAAGGTCGTATTATGTCCATGACAGATGCCTACTTCAATTGCCATTTCAGCAAAAATACGATGGGCGATTTCAGCTACACAAGCAAAAGGATGTAACGCCGCAATATCAGCAATATATGCATTCCCGCTAGTTGGTATCGGATACTGTTTTTCTGCTTCTTGTAACAAAGCATCCACATCCAAGTGGATGAGCTTTCCATAGCGTGAAAATGCTGCATCATTCACATTTTTGATACATACTTGTGGATTTCTTTTCTGTAATATTTCTTGTTTCATGTAAGTCATGCTTCCTTTCCGTTAAATTCTTTAACCACGTTTCTTTTCGATAAAACCAAGTAGCAATAAAAATTTTAAAAATACTGCTGCCTTCTACGATTGCAAACATCCATAGCATAGGGATATGCAGTACACGTGCGCACAGCGTTGATAAGAGTAAGGGTCCAAAGCAAGTAAATAAGCCATCAATACACAAGACGGAACGCGTATCTCCACCGGCTCGTAAAATATAATAAATGGTTTCTGAATAGCCTTGTGTCCAAGTAATACAAGCCTTGATCATTAAAAGCTGCATCGCCATATGCCGACTCTCTCCTTGTAACGAAAACAGAAAAGGTGCTATCGGACTGGTGCATAAGACCAAAGCACACCCAATGATATAAATGGATAAACCGATCCGTATCATCTTTTTGGCATCCAATTTGGCCTGCTTTAGCTTGCCTGCCCCTAAATCATTGCCAATGACGACACCCGTCACCGCACTGCAGCCGCTAAAGGCTACATAAATCATGCTAGCAATCGTATCAACTACGGTTAAGGCAGGTATATAGCGTTCATCTACAGCACAATAATTCATAAAGATAAAGGATAATCCTAATGACCAAATAAATTCATTGCAAACAAGTGGAATTGCCCGCTGGGCAATCTTGTATTTCTCCCTTAAAGAAAAACGAGTATAGGCAGTTAACAAATAAAATTCACTTTCTTTACGTAAAGCAACAGCACATAAGAAAAGTGCTTCTACAATGCGTGAACATAAGGTCGCAATACCGGCTCCTGCTACACCAAGGGATGGAAAACCAAAATGTCCAAAAATCAAGGCATAATTCAAGGCGATATTCAAAAGGAAGGATAGACAACCGGCATACATAGGAATACGCGGCTGGGCAATCACACGATAGCCAACGCCCAACATCTGTGCTAATGCATAAGGAAGATAAGAGAATACCACAATGCCATTATACACATTGCCCAATCTGATCAACACCTCATTTTTCACAAAAAGCGACATGATGAAGGAAGGAAATACAAGTAAAATAACCATAAAAATAATGGCTGTATATACGCACAAGCGCAAGCCAAAACGCAATGTGCGATTTTCATTTTCTTTCTGCAATGCCCCATGATATTGCGAGATAAACAGTCCTACACCATTGCTTAACCCAAAGATTACCAGGTTATAGATAAAGAAATATTTATTAGCTACACTGACAGCACTGATTGCATCTTCACTGAAAGCTCCTAACATGATCGTATCACTCATCGCTAATAAGTGTGCTAAAAGTTGTTGCAAGATGACCGGCAATGCCAGTCCCATAAAATAACGTAAAAAACTTCTCTGCTGCATGTCCACCTCCTTGAATACTCTCATTTATCCTAATATCAAGTATAAACGCTTAAACATGCGTGTATATTTGATGAAAAGCTTATAAGAAAAGAGGCAATCATCAAAGGACGTTTACCTCTATTCTGCTTTATGCTTGTTTCTCCCCTTCACAAATGGCAATTCCTGCACTTGCCCCCAATGCCGATGCGCCGGCATCAATCAATGCTTTTGCCTCTTCATATGTGTGAATACCGCCGGCTGCTTTGATACGTACCTCATCTTTTAAGATTTTCTTCATCAATAAAACATCTTCTAACTTAGCTCCGCCAAAGCTCTTACCAGTAGATGTTTTTAAAAAGGCTGGTTTTACGCGCAATGCAATCTCGCATACCTTCTTTTTCGCATCCTCATCCAACTTACACATTTCAACAATTGCTTTATCGCAAATGCCATGTTTTCGACAGAAAGCCGTAATGGTCTTCATTTCTTTTTCAATATAAGCATAATCTCTTGTTTCGATAGCATGCTGATTTAAGACATAATCAATTTCCTTAAAGCCTTTCTCCGCATATGCCTGGAAACGTTTCATTTTTTCATCTAATGATAAGACACCTTCAGGAAAATCAATTGCTCCTGCGATGATGATGCCGCTATCCTTTAAATAAGCAACGGCTTCATCATAAGTGTCAATCTGCGCAAAGATACAGCGAAAATGATACTTTTTTGCTTTCTCTAAATACTGTTCGTAAGTATCATTTGGATCATCAATGTAATCAATATACGTATGTATATTCATATGTAACCGCCTTTCTATGCATCTTGCATGCATATATTATCCTAAGAAACCAAAATAAACACCAACAACACCAAGAATCATCGTGCCGAGAATGAGCCACATTGGATTGACTTTCTTTTTCAACAGCCAATAATAGATCCAAGTAGCAGATAAGCCTAGCATACCAGGCATGATGCCATCCAAAATCGTTTGTACGGTCTGTACATCTTCTCCGGAAACATTTGCCCCAATCTTCAACGGAATCGTCGCATAGAACATGTCTTTGCTCATGGCACCGATTACCATGATACCAACAATACCGGAAGCAAACATCACTTTTTCCATCAAACCGCTTTTCTCAGCATTCGCCAAGAAAGAGAAGCCTAATTCATAACCTTTCACTGCTCCGATGAAACGTACTAAGAAGGCTGGAATATTATAAATCAAGAAATAAGCAATTGGTCCCATGATGTTGCCGGTAGATGCTAATGAAATACCAACGGCAACGGCAATGACACGGATACAACCTAAGAAGATAGAATCACCGATACCACTTAATGGTCCCATTAAAGCAGCTTTGACAGAATCAACAGCAGCTCCTTCCAATTCCCCTTTCGCAACACGCTCTTCCATAGATACGGCAATACCGCCAACAAAAGGCGCAAGCTGTGGCGTGATATTAAAGAATGCCACATGTCTTGTTAAAGCCTCTGCATAACCTTCAGGATCATCTGCATAAATCTTTTTTAACATTGGGTTGATCATTAAACAGAATGCCAAATGCATTTGGCGAGGATAGTTCCAGGAATATTCCATTCCTAAGGCACCGATATTGCATGCTGAATGCAACAGGTCCTTTTTGGTAATCAGTTTTTCATCCGTATTAGAAGTCGTCATCATCACTTACCTCCTCAGCATTACCAGCCATCACTGGCCGATCTTCCAAAAAGCCAAATTTCTCTACGGCAATGATGACCGCAATGATAGCGACACCAAGTACCGGAATGTTGGCATAAGATGCCAAAACAAAACCTAAGAAGAAGAAAGGAATCAGCTTCTTGTTAATGATCATACGCATCAGCATCGCAAATCCCATTGCAGGAAGAATACCGGCTGCCACGCCCATGCCATCTAGTACAAATTGTGGAATAAAGTCTAACAAAGCCTGTACTTTATCAGCACCAACACAGAAAGCACCAAAGACCAACAGGAATTTATAGATGGTAGCAAATGCTCCCATAAGCCACTGCGTAAACATGATTTTCTTATCATTACCAGCCGCTGCACCATCATCGGCTATTTTCAAACAAACAGGTGTAATGGCGGAAACTAAATTTCCGATGCCCAAGGAAATTACGGCAATTGGCATAGCTAAAGCAACAGCAGCGTCAACACCTTTTCCCATTGAAATGGCAAATGCCGTCGCTAAGACACCGCCGATATTAACATCTGGTGGAATATAGGCACCTACAGAAATTGCCCCCATAAACAACAGCTCTAAGCTTGCCCCAATTTCAACTCCTGTTTTTACATCCCCTAAAACTAAACCTACTAATGGTCCTAAAACGATTGGTCTAAAGGTATATAATGTACCGAATGCATAATCCAAAGAACCCCATGCAGCAATCAGACCAATTAAGATAGCTTGTACTACCATGATTATTTCCTCCTCATTTTACTTTAAAACGTGGGCGACATTAAGTTTATTATCATCTACAAGTGCTCTGATTTCACACTCTACGCCTCGTTCCATCAATTCTTTCAAAATCGCTTTCTCTTCTTCTTCAAGGAAAACCTGTTTGCTGACTTGTGTTGTTGTCTTGCTTTCCTTGGTGTTTCCTAAATTGATACTGGTAATCGATGGACAACCATCCACAAGCTGTTTTGCTTCTTTAATGGTCTGAACAACAATAATCAGTTTGTATTTATCCGTTACTCCACTGTTAATAGCCGCTATGGAATCGGCCATATTTTTAATTACCAATTTCACTCCGCTAGGTTTCCCCAGCTTTAATGTGGTCTTCCATACATCATCATGTACTACGGTATCACTTGCTACCAAAATACAATTTGCGCCAACACCATTGGTCCAGGAAAAAGCCACCTGACCATGCAGTAAGCGATGATCAACGCGTACTAATTTAATCATGTTACATCACCTTTCTAGAAGTCTTCTTCTTCTTTTGCTGCGCTACGCAGCATATCGTTACAGTACTTTACGCGTGTATCTTCACTGTTCACGATATCATGGATCATCTTTTCCGTATCCTCTTCAACACTGAGAAACAACTGCATCAATAATGGCAGATTCATGCCGGTTATCAAATGCATATGGTTGCGATTTCTCAGCTGTTTCATGAATTCGTTGTTGACACTGCCGCCAAACACATCGCTGCATACGATTACTTCATCTTCAGGCGGAATCGCTGCTAAGGTTTCCTCTACTAAAGATGTGATATCGTTATTGCCTTCCACAAACGCCTGTACGATATGTATATTGGGCTGTTCGCCAATGATGATCTGAATGCTCTCATAGATTCCTTTCGAAAAACCTCCGTGTGATGCAAGTACATAATGTTTCATTTGTCAATCTCCTTTATGTGTTCTTCAAATATTCGCATAGATGCTGCATCGGCTGTGAATGGCTCTTTGAAGTAACGCTGATTGACACATTCTACGGACAGGATGCCATGATATCCATACTTCATGAAATCCTGTAAATCACATCGCATGTCACGTTTTCCATCTCCCCATGCCAGATGTGTGATTTCTTCATTCACATCCACAAAGTGGCAATGGATAACTTTATCATGAAATGTTTCAAAATATGTTTGAATTGTATCGTTTGCTCTTGCCATTGCACCCATATCCAGACATATGTTTAATGCTGGTTCATCTACTTCATCAAGCAGTTGAGCAAGATCTTGGGCACTGTTTGCTAATACAGATTCATTTTCCTGCAAAGCTTCAATTGCCAGTTTCATGCCGTTTGCTTGCGCATATTGGGCAATGCGTTTCAGCATTGTCACACTGCGTTTCCAGGCTTCTTGTTTTGGCTCATCTAGAAATGCCCAGCCGCTTGTAACGACAACTTGTTGTGCCTGCAGTTCACATGCCACATCAACCGCATTACAGAAATAGTGATATACTCTATCCTGCATATCTTGTTCTCTTGCGGCCATATTATTAGGTTTAGGATTTGTCTGTTCCGGACAGATTCCGATAATTTTCAGATGATAGCGTTGTTCCAACTGTTTTAGTTTATCGATGGAATCATAACGCTCATGATCCATATAGAAATGTTGTGGCCCTGTCCAGAGTTCAACCTTTTTATAACCATTTGAAGCAGCACTGGCAAAGAATTCTTCCAGTGGATAGAAACGATGATGACAATTCATAGCCGCAAGTTCTAATTTGCTCATCCTAGTCTTCTCCTTTCAAGATAAGATGATAGGCTTCCAATAGATCATGTACCAGATACGTTGCTTTTGTTTGATCATAATGGAATCGTTCATCTTTTAATGCTGCTACTTTGATATCTGCACGTATAGCTGCTTCAATACCATACGTGGAATCTTCGATAATGATACAATGTTCCTTCGCTACTTTCAGCTGTTTCACCGTATGTAAATAGATGGCAGGATCTGGTTTGCTGAAAGGAAAATCCCTGCCGGTTACTACCAAATCAAAACTATTCGATAATTGACATTGCTGCATCATGGCATGAATTGCTGACATTGGTGATGAAGATACAATCGCTGTTTTTATGCCCCTTTCGCGTAATCTTGGTAAGATATAACGCACATATGGATTCACAATATCCGCAAACACGACTTCCTCTTCACCCTGCATTATGGTTTCGTATAGCTGTTCCAGCTCTTTAGGATCGATCGCCTCCTTCCACCACGATGCCATCATCTGCCAGCTGGCTTCATTGCTGCTGCCGGCCAATTTTACGACTTCTTCATATGGCACATGAATGCCAAAACGTTCATAGAATGAAAGAACATGATGCATATAGATGGGTTCTGAATCAATCAGAACACCATCCATATCAAAGATTACGGCATCAATTTTTTCCATTGCTTCTAATATTCAAATTGACGGTAGTAACGGCGATAAGCAAGATTGTGTTTGGTATAAGTTTCATAATAGCTTGCCAGACGTTCTGTCACTAACGCGGTTAAGATCATTGGTGAAACAATCATACGGAATTCAGGATCTAAACCATCAATCGCATATTCTGCGGTATCGATGACAACCAGCTTATCCGTGAATTTCTTGGCAAACGCTTCTACACGGTTATCCAGCTTACGGCACTCATCTTCACCCTTGAACAAGAAGACCGGTACATCTTTATCTACCAATTCTAATGTTCCATGGAAGAAATCCGGACTGGATACTGCTCTTGTGCGTACCCATTGCATTTCTTCTAAGATACACATGGAGAATAATACGGTTTCTCCCCACAATGCGCCGCTGCCAACGAAGATGCTATATGGTTCTAAAGCATAGGCTTTTGCAATTTCATCGGCTTTTGCATCAAATTTTTCACGAATATCTACTAAGTCATGGAAGATATTTTTCGTTTGGGCAATAAAGGTTTCATATTTTGGGAATTCATTACGACGATTTAATAAGCGCAGTGCTAAGACGTCAAACATCAGATAGCTATATTCACACTGTCCGGTTGTTACAGGAGCAGTGATGATCGTAGTTGCAAGTTTTCCAAGTGGTGTTTCTGGTTTGGTGAAAGCAACAACTTCAATGCCTTCTTTCACGATCCATTCCACAGCTTCCACGATTTCTTTGGTATCACCGGAAGCACTGGCAGTAATAACAACAGAACCCTTCTTTAAACGCTTGTTGCCAAGGACGTTTAATTCTGCTGCATTGGCTAAATGCACTTCTACTTCTGAGTATTTATTCATGATGTACTGAATTGGCTCTAATTCATCATAAGTTCCACCCATTCCTAACAAGAAAATATTTTCATATCCCTTATCATGTACTTTATCCGCAACCGCTTCTACTTCTTTTAATTTCGCAACGACAGCATCGCCATCTTTCAGATAAGTTTCTACATTAAATTTCGGTAACATCACTTTTTCTTTTTCCATGTTTTTTTCTCCTTCGATTTCCTATCAGCTTTTCTTTCCCATCCAATTCTTTTTTTCATCATTTGTGCTATACTGGAAAGGAATGTTTTTCAAAGTGAGATCCAAGCTGAAGTAGTCGCAGTGTGCACCCTGTGGTTTATCAGCTAATCCACTTTACGTTTTTAATATACCAGTATTGTAATCTTTTTGCAAGCGTTTTCTTTTTACTTTTTCACCACAAGTGTAAATTATTGTCTATCAATATCGATAATTTTATGAAAATTTGTTTAATAAAAGCCTTTATTTATCGCATTTCTGATAATTATTAAAAAAAATCAAAAAAATACATATTTTTTGATAAAATTTATGAAATTCTATCGTTCCTGTGCTCATGAGGTTTCATGTATATACCAGTTTATACAGTTTTTATACCACTATAATAAATATCGTGCGAGTCCATCTATATTTCGATATACCACATATTCTAAACCATAGTATTTCAACATAAAAAAAGTCCTAGCTATGTCAAATGAACCCTGTTAAATTGGGCATAAGAAAAAAGACATTCTAGGTTTCTATTATACAGCGTCCATGTTGATTATAAAGGACCTCATTTTCATGGCAATACTCATTGAATTTAGCTTCTCGCTTTTGTATGTTGAATAATCTTCAGAAATGAAAAAAGTCAGCTTTTTGCCGACTTATCGTTTTGCGCGAAAAGTAAATTTTGCCTTATCACAACGGACATAGCTTTCAGTGTATTCTACTACATTCCCTTTTGCATCTTTGCCAATGTATTCAAAATAATACAATGGATGACCTTCCGCTATCTTCATCAATCGGGCTTCCGGTTGCACTGCTTTTAAAATCGTCAGCCGCTGAGAAAATACTACCGGTCGATGACCTTTGCTCTCCATGTAATCGTATAAAGACACATGCTCAAAATTATAAGTATCAATATCTTTAAACAAATGATAAGGAACATAACAGTACTCTAAAGCAAAGGATTCTGTTCCGATATTACGTAAACGATGCAATACATAAACATCTTCATTCTTTAAAATATGCAGTTTATTGGCTAAATAGCCACGTGAAGATATGACACCCTTTTCCAAAATTTGATTCATCAAAGGTATTCCACTGTCTTTAATAACAGCACCTAATCCTCGACTGGATTCAGATAAATTATCATAAAAAGTTACCTTTTGTGTTTTCTTTTGCGCGACAAATGTTCCCTTACCATGAATTCGATATAATATATTAGCTTCCACCAAAGAATTAATAGCGTTTTTTACCGTCATTCGGTTTACACCATAAGTATCTGCCATCTCTCTTTCACTGGGAATCTTTTCCCCGGGAAGATATTCCCCATCCTCAATGCGTTTCATGATGATTTCCTTCAACCGCATATAAAGCGGCATCCGATAGTCCATACATCACATCCTCCTAATTAACATAAACAAAGCGTTCCATCTTCATCAGACTTTCTGTATACTCAATCTGACGATTTTTAGTATCGTACGCCAAGCCCTGTTGCAACACTAGTTGTTCACCTTTTGCTACCTGCAACGACATTGCCGCAAAATCATCAGCAGTACTGACAAGAATTTCCTGTTCACTATGATCAATATGAATATCATAAGCAGTTTCCAATATTACATACAATGCTTGTTCTTGTAAATCGTAATGTTCAAGATCAGGTACGATCTCAATAGGAATGTACGTTGTCTCCAAAGAAATCGGCTCATCATCTACATAACGTAAACGCTGAAGTTCATATACTTTAGTTCCTAAAGGCAAACGCATATGCGCAGATAAATATTTATTCAATTCCATTTTTGACAAGTGTAATAATTTCATTTTCATTTTCAGACCTTGTTGAAAAATTGCTTCACTGGTCGATTCTAAATGGAAGGCATTCTTTTCTACTCGTGGTTTGTTGACATAATACCCGCTGCGTTGTTTTGAAACTATGATTCCTTCTTGTAAAAGAATCCGCAATCCACTGCGAAGGGTTAATCGCTGAACATTTAATTTCTCACAAAGATCTCGTTCACTAGGCAGTTTATCTCCCTCTTTCAGATTCTCTTGTTCTATCATGTTTTTGAGTTCATTGGCAATCATGATACTCAATGTCAAGATTTTCATATGCTTTCCTTTCTGCTGCGGTATACAACCTCTTTCATGCATAATTATACCAAATTAACAAAGAAATAGATAGGGAAAACTGTTTTTTCATATTTTACTGAAATACTTATATATGCATTTATTTAAGTAAAAAAAGGGAATACTCATTTTTTTGAGTTATTCCCTAATGTACTTTTATAAAGAAAGCGATTTTCCATCGCAAAGATGCGCGGAGTAAAGCCTCCTGGCTCTATTGGTGCCAATGCCTTTTCCATTGACTGCATACGTGCATCCATATTATCCAGCAAGTACAGCATTTCCGCTTCTGGAATCATTGGTAACACCGGAGATCCATAAGCGTATTGTCCATGATGAGCAAGGATCATATGTCGCAGCAACAGCACCTCTTCCCCTGTATAACCAAGCTGTTTTGCTTTTTCTTCCACTTTGCTTTGCATAATACTGATATGTCCCAACAATTTGCCTTCTTTGGTATAATCCGTCACAACCGCTCCGCTTAATTCAATCAGTTTTCCGATATCATGTAAGATCACTCCGGCAATCAACAGATCACGATTCAACAATGTGTATTGCTTGCATAAAGCATCCGCCATATGCAGCATGCCTAACACATGGGTTGCCAAGCCACTCACAAAATCATGATGATTTTTCATAGCTGCCGGATATGTATAAAAATCTTTTTCATAATCCGTGATAAACGCTTGTGTGATTGCATGAATGGCTTCATTTCGAATAGATGCTACATAAGCCGTAATTTCTTTTTGTAATTCATCTTTCGCAATTGGTCCACTCTTCACAAAGTTCCAAATATCATATTCTTCATCATTTACTTCTTCCATGTGATTTACACGAAACTGAAGCTGTTTTTGATGACATAAGACATCACCACTCACTTTAACCAACATTCCCGGTTTATAAGCATATAACAAGTTCTCTGGAACATTCCAATATTTCGCATCCATGCTGCCTGTCTTATCTTGTAATTGAAAGGACAGATAGGGTGCTCCCTTCGCTGTGACGCCTTTATTTACCTGAAGTAGCAATACCGTGATTTCCCCACGAAAACCATCTTCAAGCTCTGCTAATGTTTTATTCATCTTGCCACTCCATTTCTTCTATTTTTGCTATTACATCTTCATGCCGAAAGCCCTTTTGTAGACAATATGCAATGACCTTATTGCGCAACTGAACACCCTGATAGCGCCTTGCATAATTACGCAACGCTTTTTGAATGGTCTTCGTTAATGCTTCGCTGTCATCGACACCGGAAAAATCAAGTTCTTCTGCGCTCGATCTTGCCAAATCACCATCAAAGCCCTGACGAATCAACTTTTGAATGATCGTTTGCTTTTTCATAGCAGCCGACTTATCTTTCACACTATTCATTAATTTTTCAGCCATTTTACGAGCCTTATCTGCTTCTTGTACATCATCAAAATTGTTTAACGCCTGATCAATGATCTCAGGATCAATTCCCTTATTTAACAAGGTACGTCGAATCTTCCCTTTCCCGGTCAATGAAAACTGCATGCTATCCAAGCGATCCAATACATAACGCTGATCATTGATATAGCCTTTTTCTTCTAATTCATTCAGCAATATTTCAACATCTTCTTTCCCTAAGCCTGGCAGACGATTAAAATACAACATCATTTCTTTGCGTGTATAATCCTTTATACGTAATTTGCGAATAGCAGCACGATAAGCTTCTAAACGAATTTCCTTATGTTGGAAATCCGCTACGGTATAACGATCCAACATTGTATGCAGACGAATCTTATAGGTGAAATAATCATCCAGTCGTATCAATATTTTAATTGGCTGATCTTCTTTATCGTTTTCCACATAAATGCGAACATAATCATCTAATGTCTTAATTTTTACGACTTCATATGCATCCTCAAAATCATCAATCGCCTGATAATAAACTGACATGACCTTAGAATAAAAAACCTTAGAATCGTATTTTACAATTTTTGCTTTTGCACGCTTGCGGAAAGCATCACGTTCATCTTGTGGTAAAGCAAAGAATGCTATTAGCTTGCGAGCAAATTCCTGCGGTGTATCAAATAAAAAGCCACTGTCGTTTTCGACAACAAGATCTTTTAAAACATCATCCCATCGAGCAAAAACCGGTAATTCACAAGCTAGCGCTTCGATATATGTCATGCCTTGTGTTTCCGTTAAGGATGCAGACACAAAGCAATCTGCACACGCATAATAATATGGTACTTCTTCTCTTGGCTTTTTATCAGTGAAAATCACATGGTTTTCTAAATGGTATTTTTTTACCATCGCTTGCAATTCATCCAGCTGTGGACCACCGCCAACAATCAGCAGCTTAATTTTAGGATCATCTATATAACGGAATCCTTCAATCGGAATATCCACACTTTTTTCTGGTGCAATGCGACCAACAAATGTAATCACATGATCATCATCGGCAATTCCATATTGATGCCGAATTTCCTTCACCTTCTCCATGTTAATGGATTCACGATTAAAGTTCTCAAAATTCAAGCCGGTAGGAATCACATAAATCGGTGTCTTAACACCATATTTCTGCAATGTCTCTTTTGTTTTCTCACTTGGTGATATAACTGCCTGTGCACTATCTGATATCGCTCTTGAAAAGGTTGATATCACTTTTTTTGATACCTTATCTACTTCATCGATATCAAAACGATTGATATAATGCGTATAATCCTCATACATGGTGTGATATGTCGTTACGACTGGAATATTCAAATATTTTGCCACGATGCGAGCAAACATGCCTACACCGAATTCCGTATGCACATGTATTACATCTAAATTCATTTTACGCACTTCATCACGTGCTGCAAAATGATATGGAGTAGACAACTTATACCCATACAGCCATTTTAATTCTAATCCAGGCAGGCGCAGTACATTGCCTTCTTTTTTCATGCGAGCTGCTTTATGATTGGTAATAACAAAAACATCATGACCGTTTTTTTCTAGTTCTTTTTGTAAAGTAACGATGCTGGATACAACTCCATTAATATCTGGTGTATATGTATCGGTGAATAAACCTATTCGCATACATCCGCCTCCTTTTCCTCTTTCATCCATTTTTCACTATCATATTTCCGTTTTAAGAACAAGAAGACGACAGCCCCCACCAGCATGACAACATGGTAGGTTGAAAAACGCCATAGGATCATAACGCCGCTTGCTAATGCTGCATGTTTTACTACGGATTGAAATAAAGCCGTAAAGACCAATTCTGTTCCTCCACTCGCCCCGGGTATGGGGATAAAGGCATTGGCCATTAAGACAAAACTGGAAAGTGCTAGACAATCAATAAAACGATCTGCCCCTACAGAAACCCCCATTGCTTTCATGATAAAGTAAGGCAATGTAAATTGTATCGTCATTCGTACTATATTCAATACAACCGCCTGTAAGATCATCTTTTTCTCATGCTGCATCTTTTTGATTTCTGTAGTGAAAGATTCCATCTGTGCCGTCCAGCTGCTTAATGTCTTCTCTTTATTTTTTACAATATGCAATTTTGCCAAAATCTTTACACAGCCTTGTGACAATCGCACATATAATCGAGGAAACAACGCCATTGTCCACAAGACACCAATCACACATACATTCACAAGATAACCCAATAAGATACCAAAAAACAATGGACCGATGATTGCCATAAAATGAGAAAAACGTGCCAGAAACAAAATGGTAACATACAGCATCATCGTTGTTTGATAGACAATAAAATCAGCCCATAAGATACTGGCACCATCACTGAATTTAATCCCCTGTTTCTTAAATATATACGCTTGCGCAAATTGTCCGCCGGTTGCACTAGGTGTGATACCACTGAAAAAGATACCTACAAAACCATTTGCGATACCTTGTAAAACGGTATAATCTTTTTTACTTCTTTTAGCAAATACTGCTAAGATCCAGCCTACCACACAGGCATAGGCAATTCCCCACAGCAAAATGATCACAAGCCAGTACCAGTGCATACCGCCGATCAGCGTCATGACCTCCTGATAATGATCCTTTAATGCAAACCATAAGGCAACAACGGTCAACCCAATGATCAGCAGGAAATTCAGGACATAACTCTTTACAGAATTTTTCATCTTAATCCCTCGCTTTTAAGACCGCTCAACAAATGCGATCAACAGCATATCGCTATCTTTTAAATAATGAACAACAAAGATATAAGATATGCCTTAAGCGCAAAACAGACAGTTATTACTGCTTATTTTTTCGCTTTCTTTTCTTCTTTGCGTCTTCTCAGCAGTTCCCCACTTTCTTGCTCTTGATAAACCCTTGTATAAAAGTCCTTCCAGATCTGCAAGACATTTTCTTTTGAATAATACTGACTGATATAAGCGGAATCCTCACTGCTTTGTTGATAAAACGCCGTATCCTTTTGTAATCGGTCAATCAACATCACAAAGTCTTCATTGGATTCCCCACATTGATATTTATGAAATAAAATATCCTCATATAATTCCAAATTACGTAAGACTAATGGGCGTTTTAAATTCACTGCTTCCAAGATGGACATAGGAAACAATTCATTATAAGATGGCATGAATAACAGATTGCTCATGTTATAAATATCATTCATTTCACTGCGTGGAATGATGCCTAAAAATTTCACATTTGCAGGTGGATTTTCAACGACTTTTTTCAGTTCTTCATAGCCATCGGTAATCTTTCCAAAAGAGAACCCACCACACCAAACGAATTGAATATGCGGTAATTTTTTAGCAACCTCAATAAAGTCCAGCACCCCTTTACGAGTCTGTACCTGACCAACGCCAATAACGACAAAAGCATCTTCCGTAATGCCATATTTCTTACGTATAGCGAAACGTTCTTCTTCACTTTTTTCATAAAAGTCTTCCTTGGACACATAATTGGGAATATATACCATCTTTTCTTTAGGTATATCATAAGTTTCCAATTCTTTCATAAACGTCGGATTTACAACAATCAGATAATCGGCTGTCTTATAGAAGCTTATAACATATTTTTTGAATACATGAAATAATGCCTTAGGCAATTGAATACTGCCATCTAAGGTATCAGGTAAAAAATGTACATAACATACATTAGCATTTTTATTATTTTTCATACGCAGATAATTCTGCGGTTCTATCGTATGAGAATGAACGATATCTGCTTTTTTCACACTGTTGATGCGAACATCGAACAGATCACTTGCGCCTTCGCTGACTAGTTTCACCTGTTCCAGATAAGCACTTCCTACTCCCTGGCCTTCCACTTTATCGGCATTGGAAAGCATATTAATGACAATTCGTTTATCCAATCTGATTCCCTCCTGTTATCGCAAGAAACAAAAAAAGTTAACCTTTTTCTGCTTTGACAGAAGTATTATATCATATTTTCCATATATGGAATAGATTGACTGCTAACAACTTTGTAAGAAAGCCTTAAGAAATCCTAAGAGTTGCATAGTGTCACCTTTGAAAAAATAACTATCTTACATATAGCGCAAAAGTTCATATACATGCTGATACGCTCGTTGCAAGCGACGATATAATGTGCTTTCTACGATATCTCCTTGATGCAGCATGATGATTCTGCGATCTAAGCCGCGGACATACATATCTAACAATAGATCTTTCTCTTGCTTGGGTAATTGTAAAATCGTTTGAAGCAATTGATATGCATGATGATCACGACTTTGTTTCTGCAGATGTCGCAAATTTCGTTGCTCCATTGCTTTTAAGACTGGCTCTTTCCTCTGTTTACAGTCATTTCGTAAATCTAAGACACTTCTTGTATAATGCAAATAATCCACAAGCTCATCTTCAATTTGCAGATGCCTGCCATCTTCCTCATATAAGACACTATGCAGCCGCAATTCTTCTGCATATCGTTGCAAAAACAGCATTTCTTTCTTAATTTGCTGTGTAATTTGTTTTTGTATATGTATCTTTTCCATGCCATACCTCCTACCATACTGTCATACGATAAAAAAAAGAGAAAAGCGTAAATTTTCTCCATTTTGTATATTTTAAATTTAATTTCTCTCTAATATCTTGAAGAATTCCGTTAAATCGTAGCCGCTGACAACGATTTCCGCTTGTCGACCATGTGTATTCCAAAGGATGGGATTTCCTTTAAAATCATAAGCATATCCATGCTGCATCTTAGCCATGATCATCGCTAGCATGACATCTCGCAAATTGCGCTTTGCGCAACAATACGCCATAGCTTCATAACGCATACAAGCCAGTATTGCAGCAGGACAGTTCCATCCATGCACTTGATCATCGATCACTTCATATCCCGCATCTTGCATTTTTTCTACCAACGCTTGAGGAACCCGCGCATTCTTAAACAGTAATTTGGGCATTGGCGGTTGCGAAGGAAAGGTCAATTTTTCACCCTGTTCATAAGTTTTTAAGGATGCCTGTTCATAATACATTGTTCCAGCATCCTCAACATAAGAATAGCAAACATCACGTGCTGGAAAATAAACAATTACAATAAGTGGCTCATGTTCTTGCAGCAAAGTCACACATATCGAATAGGTATCCGCCTGCTGAATGTAGGGCAGCGTACCATCAATTGGATCAATAATGAGGGTATATGCATGATCCTGCTTTGGATATAAGCGCAACGAGGGTGTATCCTCTTCCACATCTAAAGTTACCATATGACCAAGATAAGGATACACACTTTGTAACAGCATCTCCTGTACTAACTCATCCACCTTAGTTTTCGCTTCTCTCATTGCAAAATGTGCATCACTTTCTCGTTCTTCACGTTCAATGGTTTTCCCTTCGTTTTGAATATTGGCCTGTAAATTTCTTGCCACAACACCGGCTGCTTTTACTGTTTGAAATAAAATTGGTGCTATCGTATGCACATCCATCCTTACTCATCTCCCTATCTGCTATTTATGCTGTTTCTTAGCTAAATACCTTTTGCGCATTTGCAAACCGAACATCGCACTTAAAACATCAATGCCCACATCTTGAATTTATCCGCTTCTTCCAATTACAAACAAATGAAGAAAGAAGCGCTGTTGGTACAAATACACTGCATAAAAAAGCGAGTATCCACGCATGATGATATGTGTCTTCATGAAAACAACCCTAGTATTGCATCGTCAAGCTTGTATATTCACTCCTATTCACAGCCTTCCTAAAAAAACTGCACATCATCTCTAAATAAAGTTCCTTGTTGTGCATATTCCTAACCTCGTATTTTCTCCATGTATCATCTATTTAATAGTAACGAATACAAGGTGAAAATGCAATGGAACATCGCGTATTATTTACAAACATCTCGAAACTGAAGTTGTCATAGAAAAAGTAGGGAGATTACACGGTTGTGCTTTTTCCCTACAGATTCATGATGACAAAAGGAACTAAGTGCTCCCTTTGGATTATCTTTTTTTGTTTATTGCTTTTGTAATCGATAGCGTTTTAAAAATGCTTTCGTACGTTCATTTTGTGGATGCTCAAAAAGCTCACTCGGTGTTCCCTGCTCACAAATAACACCTTGATCCATAAATACGACACGTGAACTGATATCATGAGCAAATGCCATTTCGTGTGTTACGACGATCATGGTTAAACCATCTTTAGCCAATTGTTTCATGACATACAGAACATCACCTACCATTTCCGGATCTAATGCACTGGTTGGCTCATCAAACAATAGGATTTCAGGATCCATACACAAAGCGCGAGCAATTGCCACACGCTGCTTCTGACCGCCAGATAGCTGCATACTGCTGGCATTGGCAAACATCTCCATACCAGCCTTACGCAGATTATCCAACGCTTTTGCCTTCGCCTCTTCTTTACTGCGTTTCAAGACCTTGAGCTGGCCTAGCATACAGTTTTCTAATACCGTTTTATTATTGAATAAATTAAATGACTGAAACACCATACCAACATGTGATCGATGAACATTCAAATTCAACTCACCCTTTAAGATATCCTTACCATGATAAAGTATTTCACCGGCATCCGGTGTTTCTAATAAATTGATACAGCGTAATAACGTTGATTTTCCACTTCCGCTAGAACCAATAATAGTAATAACCTCATTGCTATCACAGTGAAAATCAATATCCTTTAACACTTCCAAAGAACCAAAATGTTTTTTTAAATGACGAATTTCTAACAAAGTATCACTCATGCCAAATCACCTGCCTTAGGTACGCTTTGACTAGTCGGAAAGGAAGTCTTAGGCATATGCAGACGTTTTTCAATCCATGTCAACAATAGCGTAGCAGCACTCGTCAATAGCAAATAAATAACACAGGTAGATAGAAAGGTTTCCGTAAACAGCATCATACTTCCCGCTACAGAACTAGATTGGAAAAACAATTCCATTACGCCAATGACATTCAGCATAGAACTATCTTTGATATTAACAATTAATTCATTGCCTAAAGAAGGGAAGGAGTTGCGAATGGCTTGTGGTAAAACGATGGCTGTCATGGTCTGTGTATTTGTCATACCAAGACTTCGAGCAGCCTCAATTTGCCCCTTATCGATAGATTGAATCCCTGCTCGTATGATTTCGGACATGTAAGCACCCGTGTTTACAGATATGATGACGACTCCAGCAACATTAGCACTCCATCCCAGATAAGGGCGCAATGCATAATACAGAAACATTGCCTGTACCATCATTGGCGTACCCCTAAAAAACCATACATATACTGCCACAATGCTATGCAAGATACGTTTTACTATACGTATTGGCATACGATCACGCGGCTCTATTTTTACGGCTCTGACACCACCAAGCACTAGACCAATCAATAAACCGAAGAAAGTGCCCAATACTGCCAACATTAACGTAATCTTAATACCATACCATAATAATGGTATATTGTTTTGGAATATCCACCAGGCTTTTGGCAGCATTCCTTCAGGAACAGCAGCAATTACCATGTAAGAAACTCCTCCTTATTCTGCCTTAGGCTGAGCTTTTCGTGCTTCTTTCATCCATTCATCTCGCGTTTTCTTAGAAAGATTATCAACTGCTTTTTGAACGTCTTTAAAGAGCTGGGAATCACTAGTCCCTTTCTTCATAGCAATAGAAACACTTGTATCAATGTCAAAGCCCTTCCCTTTTTTGAAATGTACAATGGTAAGATCCTTATTAGCCGCAACTGCCCCTTCAGCTACAGGAAGTTCCGCTGTAATACCATCCACTTCTTTTTTCTGTAAAGCCACGATCATTTCAGGATAAGTCGCTTTTGGTGTTGCATGCTTTACCCCTTTGATTTGATCAATGACCGTATCATAATTCGTACTCTTCTGACCAATAACGGTTTTGCCCTTAAATTGTTGAATATCATTGTATTTTGCAACCTTTTTATCACTCTTACGAACGATCATAACCATTTCACTTTCATAATATGGCGTAGTAAAATCCATACCTGCGCGGCGTTTATCATCGGCTGTCATCCCAGCAATCACCGCATCAATCTCACCTGAATTCAATGCTGGCTGTAATCCTTCCCAGCTAACTTTTTTAACTTCGATTTCACGATCCAACTGTTCTGCCACATAACGTGCCACACGTACATCATAGCCATCACAATAACCGGCTCCACCGATTGCTACACTGGTATCTGTCTGCTCATTGCTCTGCCAATTAAATGGCGCATAGTTACATTCCATACCAACTACAAACTTTTCTTTACCAGTTACGCTAGATACATTTTTTCCATCATCTTCGCTTCCTCCACATCCGGAAAGCACAAATGTCATTGCCAATGCGGCTGTTGCTAATTTCTTAAGTTTCATTTTTTTACCTCTTTTCTTAATACACAAAAAAGTCGCGCTATTGCACGACTCCATAGTTCGAGTGTCAATAGCTCCTCTTCATCTTACATGAAGGAGTGTTATCGGTATTTCCAGATAACCCCAGATAACTTCCCCGCCGGAAAATCACCTTCGGCGATGATTACCTTTCAAAGTTTTCACTGCCTGCCGGCTCCTACTCCTACTCTGACGCATCGCTGCCTCTATATGATTTTTTTGTCTTTCCTACTTTATCGCAATTCATCTTTTTTGTCAACCGTCAATTATTTACAATTTCTTCATAAATTTTGACTTGCTTTTCTATACTTTCCATAGAGCAGCAATAGCCCTCCACTGCCTAAGAAGAGGCTCAAGATCTCTATTCTCCTGGTAATATCTTTCGTCTGCACATCTTTATTTGCAGAAGATGATGCATCATTCCCCGTTGCGAAAGAGGGGTCTTTTTGATGAGAGGCAGAAGAATCATCGTCTTGTATTGGTAAAGTTTTGTTTTCAAATTTTGGTTCTATCACAACTTCCCATTGTTCTTTCCCATCCATCTGCAATGGAACACTAAACAACGATGGGGCACTGCTATAAATACTGTCTTGTAGAGTTGCCTGCTTTTCTTGTACTAATAAATACATCCCCGCTTCTTGCTTAGTAAAAACCGCTTCACCTTGACTATTAGTTGTACTCTGTATACCTTTTAAACCATGCTCATGTACATAATCGGCTAACATTTGAGCATTTTGTTTTTGATGCAAAGAATCCATATCATCTAAATTCAGTGATACATGCAGAAAATCACCACTTTGAGTCCATTCTGAATCTTTCCAATCGGCAACTTTGTATATCGCAAACGATACATTTTGTAATGCGTGCCTATCATCACCATCCTTTTGTATGATTGCTTTGATAATGACATTTCCATATTCCTTTGCGTATGCAATACCAAAAGGCATTATAAAAAGCAGACTGCAGAAGAAAATACCAATACTGATTTTATATCGTTTATTTCCTTTCTTCATATGCGTTTCCTTTCTTTCGTACATACCACTTTACACTTATATATACCCCAATTAATACAATACATGCAACACCTAATGCTTTAATATAGAATGGCAATTCAGCCTTTAATTCCATTTCATCAGCTATTTTAACAGCTTCCTCATAAGGAATCCTTGTTCCTCTCACTAATAGGCGATGTGTATTTATCGCATAAGGCGTACACGTCAATAAAGTTACATAATCTTTTCCTTCTACTATGGATAACGCCTGGGTTTGTGTTGGTTTCACAGTTAGTATCTGATCCACCTGATAAGCAAGGGTATGATGCAAAACTTTGATGTAAAATACGTCCCCTTTTTCCATTTTATCCAGATCGGTAAAAAGTTTTGCGCTAGGCAATCCCCGATGTCCAGATAATACCGTATGACTTGTTTCCCCGCCCACCGGCAAAGAAGTTTCTGGTAAATGTCCGATACCAGATTGTAATACACGTTCGCTTATTCCGTGATAAATTGGCGATAAAATATGAATCTTCGGTATCTCAATATAACCAAGCATGCCATTTCCATCTATATCTAGCAGTTTATTATAAGTAGTATGCTTCAACTGTTTCGCTTCTTCACTGAAGGGATCAAGTATCTCACTGTTTCCAATTAATGTTCGATTATATGCCAATGCCTTTTGCATCATTTCATCTTCTTGCTGTTGCGTAATATGTGATACTTCCTGTTCATAATCTGTAGCAATCGTTGTCGCATGTCGCTGATTCAAATAATTGCTAATAGCCGGATAAAATAAGATACCTAACCCTATCAGATAGCCACATATTCGCAAACACATAAAGATTCGTCTTTTCATAACCTCATCCTCAATCTTATCTTTCTTCCGCAATAGGCACAAGCTTTCTCATGCCCATTGCGGAAAAAACAGGTGATTTTCTTAAATAAAGTCCTGTTCTTCCTTTTTACTTATGCTCTTCTGCGTTTTCTACTAATGGCAGAACAGCTAATCATCACTGCTAAAATACCAACACCAACGATAGTGAACATAATCGTACCATTCCCACCTGTATCCGGTAATACACTGCCTGATTTGTTCTCAATTGGAATTTCTGGAGAAGCATCTTTATTTGTTATTGTTATTGTTTTTGATTGATCTCCTATTGTATATGTAACATCCACTTTCTCTAATTTTTGTGTACTAGTATTATAAGTTGGCGCAATCTTGATCGTTACATCTCCTACAAGTTTATTGTAACCATCAGGAGCTTTGATTTCTTTTAACTTATAAGTTCCAGCATCAAGTCCACTTATTTTTACTTTACCATCATCATCAGAGGTTATAACAGCTGAAGTAAAACCTTCTTTATTTGCCTCCTCTGAAGTAGCCTGTCGGTAATTTCCTCCAGTAAAGGCAATTAAATTAATTTTAGAAGTACCATCTGCTTTATACAATTCAAATTGTGCCCCAGCTAAAGGTGTTTTTGATTCAGCATCATTTGTATCTGTTAAATAATACTTATAAATCGTAAAATCAAAAGTATGTACATCAACTACACTAGGCTCAGAGTCTTCAGTTCCTGTTGCTGGATTCGATGGGTCATTGCTATACTCTACAGTTGCGCTATTGGAATTCGGATTCATTCCGGAAACTGCTTTTTCATTTAAAATAGCTGTATACGTAACCTCTATTGATACTCCTACTGAATCCTTGTTAGAAATAAAGTTATTAAAGGTTATTGTAATGCTTTGCCCATTTTTAGTTAAAGTATATGTATCCTCTTTCGGTGTATCTGTATTATCTTCCGTTAAAATCTTTTCCCCTATTTTCACACTGCTAATCTCGCCAAATGTTAAACCCTCTGATAATGTATCCTTAAAGTTAAAAGTATAACTACTATAACCGGTCATATCAGGAACAACGGATGTCAATTTAAAAGTTACCGTGTCACCGATATTTGCATCTTTTGCTATATTAGTGTTTCCATCTACGATTACCTTATCCACTGTCGGATATGTACTTTTCATATTAATTGTTGTTTCAGTTTTATGAATACTAACTAACATAGCTGGACTCTTTACTAATTCATTAGTCCCATTTACTGTGTCTGCTGCACCCTTTGGATAAACCAAATAATATCCGTATGATATATCTGCTATCGTTAAACTATCTGCATTAGCTGTCTCAGATTTTGTCGGATTTATTGTTTTTCCTTTTTCTGTGGTGACTAACCAATTTAGAACATTTTTGGCAAAATCTACTTTAGCTGTATCCTCATTTAATCCACTTACATAATCATATGCAGCAGTTGACAAAGCATCATCTGCCTTACCAGTAAATCCAGGTAACGTAAGGAAATACTCTTCGAAATCCGTATTCAATGTATATGCGACATTATCACCACTTTTTGTAGCACTAAACAATTGATACAATTCCACCGTTTTACCATCTTTCGTACCGTTGATTGTTAAACTTCCTTGTCCATCCGCAGCCGTGATTGGCTTACCAAACCCTAACACCATGACAAAGGCAACTGCCACTGCCATAAAACTTGCAAATATTCTTTTCATTTGTTTTCCCTCTTTCCTTTTCTGTTATGAATATTTTTCTGCTTTGTATCAAGCAGGTGGTGAATTACTTTGTCGCTGCTGTTTCTTCATAGCTAGCCGCTCCTTTCTTCTTTTCTGATGCCTTATCACATCACTATAAAGCATAACGATCAATATACAGCCTCCCACCAGAATAAACATAAAGATTCCCATGCCACCGGTATCTGGCAGTATTGCAAAATGACTATTGGTAATCGTAAAGGTTGTATGATCCTGTGAACTATCTATTTTGGTAATATAGTCTGGTATTGCTGTTTCACTTACGGTATAGGTGTAATAACAAAGACTTCCATCCTCTGCTGTCTTGTAAGCTGGCAGATCTGTAAGTACATGCTGCCAAGTTGCTTTTGTTGTATCACCATTGATGACATAACTCTCATATCCCGTTACAATTTCACTTTTCTCTTCCTTATTTTCTATCCATGATCGTTGCAGTGTAATGTTGATCTTGTCTGGTCGCAGCTGATCGCGATTATCACTATCTTTCCAAACTTTATTGATTGTGAGTTTCAAGAATTCATCGCATGGATCTTGTTCCTGTGATGGTTCTGGTTTGGTTGTATCAGAAGCATTAGTCCCGGATGATATATCATCCATCAGCACTGCTTTTGCTGGTGATACATAAGCATTTAATGGAATTGCTTGCTGTGAAGTAGATGATACAAGCTGCGCATCTTTCAGCGTTTCAAATTCTTTTACATTGACGATATGTTTAATGCTGTATGCATTCCAATCATCAACCTTTGTTGTTATATCAGTTAAGATGGACGTTTCTTTTGTTATTTCGTTATATATACTGTTTACTTTTCGATAAATGTGATAGAGATTATTCTCACCTTCTACCTTTTCAATCGTATTGAAGTCATAGCTTGAAGCAAGACTACTCTTTCCTGTAAAAGGTCCAATCGAATTTGCAGTACCCTTGATAGTATCACACAATTCCATCGTGTTATCGAAGAAGAGTCCTTCTTTGTTAAAACCAACAAAGCCACCACTGCTACCTTCTTCTTTCTGCACATCCTTGTCATTATCCGCTCCACCGCCAAATACATCATAACCAAACTTTGTACCGTTAACTTTACTGTTTTCTACTTTTGTTCGATTTGCTTTGATTAAAGTGACGCGGACGTTTTGTTCATTCTGCTCAGAATCTATTAATCCATTCTCATTACATGGTAACTTTATTGTAGAATCTCCTAAGGTAATAATCGCAAAATCGGTTTCAGCTGGATTTTCTGATGATTTTTTTGACAAACTAACCGAAATTTTTAAACCTAACAGGTTCAGATTGACTACATCGCCATCTTTTAAAGCTTTTACCTTAAGAATGCCAAGATTGATATCAAGTAAACCCAGATTTTCTAAATCGTCTATATATAACGCTTTTACTAATGGATTTAAAACAACCGTTAACAAGGCGTTGACAAGTTCTGACTTGAATTGTACATCGGCCAGATAAGCAAAATCGGTTTTGCCAATAAAGCCACCGGCAATACCTTGACTGGCTACCTGATTGACTCCTTGTTCCTGTGTTTCACCTCCGGCAATACAATTCACGATGCGGGCAAGATTACCATAACCGATAAAGCCACCGGCAATTGGCTGTGTTCCTTGCCCACTGTTTACAAGGTAACCACCCGCAATACCGGATACCTTACTATCATGGATATTAGAGCCAAAAACATCCAGTACACCTAAAGAGCCACCAAGTAGTTCTCCAAAGCTACCTTCTAAAACATCTAGCTTATCAGCATCAACGACACCGCTCTTGCCACAATAGCCAACAAAACCGCCGGTGTTATTTAAGCCTTCAACTTTTGCTAGATTGGTCACGGTACTATTCTTGATAGAGCCATCCAATAAGCTGCCGCCAAAGCCGCCGGCATTGCCATAATAAACTAAAGATGCATTGCTTCCTTGGGATGATTCCGTATGTGCGCTAACATGTAAGCCAGCCTGTGGACTTCCTTTAACCTCACTATGGTATACATAGGTGCGGAAAGTATCCAATACATCAATACCACCGGTTTTAATAAGATGTAGGATATTGGTTGTTTCATCTCCAGATACTTGTGCTGCTGCATCGACATCACCTATTCCAAAACAACCTCCAACATGATCTCCTCCAATAACAGAACGTAAACGATCTACATGGACACCGGAATCTGCCGTCTTTTCTTCTCCTAATACCGCGCCTGATAAACTTCCGGCAAAGCCTCCGGCTGCTTTTGCATACGCTGTATTTACACCCTCTTGATAAGCACCATTTACGACAATGCCCCAATCATCCCAGCTGGATACTTTGGCATAGCGGATGGTTGATATCGTTGCATTCAATACTTGAACAAGATCTGCTGGGGATGCTATCAATAAATTTAGTACCTGATTTAATAGTCCTTGCTTGGTTGCGGTATCCACACGTGTGACACTGCCTGGATCTACTTTACCCGCATAGCCTCCTACATAACTTGTCCCATCTACACGACGCAGTTTTTCGATATTACAAGCTGTTGTCGCATTCCCCCAAATTTGTCCGCCAACCATGTAGCCGACATAACCACCGGCATACCCGGTTGTTTGTGTTTGATTGACACCAGTAGCAGCAATACTGGCACCGCCACGATATCCTTCAACACTTGATGTGTGAATGACAGGCACAAAAGATTCTATCGCTGGTATCGTACCTGCTAATTTTACATTAGCTAAATCAATATCACCGGTTTTGGCAACTGTTCCCGTTATCATTTCGCCTGCAAAACCACCGGCACTGCGATATGCATTACTTATTTTTAAGTCCTGCGCTATCGCATCTGTAATTGTACCGCCTTCCATGCGTCCTACATAGCCACCAGCTGCACTTCCTTGTATTGAGGTTGCAGCATCCTGGTTACGGCCGGCACTTACTGCATAACCATAGGCATATTTTTGTATGATGTTAGTGAACTCTTCAGCAGTATTAACTTCTCCTAATTCTTTTAACTGTTGTCCATATGCCCCATATACACCGACTGCCTTTACCCAGGCATTCCATTCTGCCATATCCAAATTTCGCAAAGGTCCTGAAACCGCTGTTTGCTTTTCGCTAGGATATACTGACTGCATTACAGTCAATGGATTATCAAGTGTAATCAAATCAAATAAGAGATGCAGACTGCCGGTATCTACCACATTGGCACATTGCATCAAACCTGTGTAACCACCGGCATATTCCACACCATATACCGAACGAATGCGCTTTATACTTGCTTTGCGCTGTGGTCCAGTATAGGCACTGCTCTTCCAATCACTACCATCATTGCCCCAAATCTGACCACCGAAATTATGACCGACATAGCCGCCTGCCAGACCTCTTAGCACACCATCACTGCTTTGCGCATCTGCTCTTACGACACCGCCACATGGGATACAAGTTGTTTCACTGTTTTTAATTGTTGGGACAAACGTTCGCAGGACGCTTACTAGATTATCCGCTTGAATCAGCCCACCTAATACACTTGTTCCTGTGACAACATTTGCCACATCACCTGGTTGTATAGTACCTGCATAGCCACCGGCACTTTCTCTGGCTATGATATGAGCAAAACGATAAACATTGGCATCTTGAACCTGTGTTCCCTGCATATCTCCTGCAAAACCGCCTGCTTTTCCGATCTTTCCAGTCGTATCACTTGCGATAACATTAAATCCGGAAGCAACGCCGTAAACATCACTATGCTCTACGATGGATACAACAACATTTAAGGCAGAAGCTGCATTTGCCAACTTTAAAACCTTATCTAAAACCTTAACTCCGCCAATGGCTGCCGTGCTGCCGATTACAACCTTACCAAAATAGCCACCGGCATAGCGATAACCTTTTATTGCATAGTCACTTGTACCATCAAAATAAGAATTAGCTTCTCTTGTCTGCAAATCCTTTGGTTCTACAACCTTTGTATTTTGCAGCTTTTGTACATCACAGTTACTAATTTGAACACCACTGGCATAACCGATATAACCACCGGCACTTCCGGTATTTACATCATTTGTATTATCTTTTGTATCACTGCCACTTACATGCACACGCATTCCACTCGCAATTGAGCGTATGGATGCATGTTGGATAACCGGCACAAAAGCTTGAATAACACTAAGTGTATCATTGAATTGTGTCAGCTTATTTAAAAGGCTGCTGTCTTGTCCGACTTCCGCAACACTGCCTGCCTGCACAAGGCCACCAAAGCCACCGGCATAGCGTAACCCTTCTACTTTCCAAAGATGCTCTACTGCTGTTCCTTTTTGTCCATCAACGGCATTCGCTTGATTATCAATATATCCACTCTGCATCTCTCCGACATAACCACCGGCATAACCTTGTGCCTGCGATATATCATTTCCTTCAAACACTTCAGTATGTACATACAATCCAGCATTGCCCTCATCATTTGCATGTCCGGATACTTTTGCATCCGTAATGGTACTGCTGGCAGCTTGTAAAACACTGGTTAATTCTTTTACATTTAATAATTTACCTAAAATAGAGTTTAACAATTCTCCTATAGCATCACTTGCCTCTGCTACACTTCCGGAACGTAAGATGCCCACATAACCACCGGCATGATAAGCACCGATAACTTCTTTTACATCTGTTATATTGGCATGCGCTATTGTCACCGCCTTGCCATGGCCAAGAAAACCACCCGCATCACCTAATGCAACATCACCTTGTTTTCCTGTTGCACGAACAATTAGCTGTTCTCCTGTAATAGAAATATCAGAAAGTTTAGGGTATGCGACATCCATGACACTTAGCAACTGGGTAGCATCTAACAGATTTAATACCTTGATAGAACCGGTTTGTGCAACATCACCTGGCAATAAGCGACCAGCAAAACCTCCAGCATAAGCTGTTCCTTTTACATATGCTAAACCACTTACCGTTGTTTTTGCCTCTGCTGATGTATCACCGGCATCCGGATGGTTCACACGGTAATTCATATCAACTGCCTGTCCATCGCCAATGACACCACCAGCGATTTGCGCAGAAACCTGTGGATCAGCACCATTCGCTACATAAGTAAGTGTAATATCTTGAAATTCCGGTGTTAAGGCACTCATGACTCCTAATAGATTGGTGAGGTTAATTCCCGCTAGATTAGTTGAATTTCCTACGGTAGCTAAAGCATCTCCGGCTTTCGCATAGCCGATAAAACCTCCGGCATTTCCGGCATCCATTGGTGCAGATACCGATTGTAAAGCAGTGACACTGGCACGTTTTACCTTTCCACTGATACAGTTACCGATAAAACCGCCGCTATGACTGTCCGTTTCACTCGTCACTACACGAAACCCTGTTGTTGTACCGGAAATGGAACTATCGTATACCATAGTTTCCACCATGTCAGCCAAGCTAAGAATGCCATCTGCTTGAATCAAGCCTAATCCTAAGACATCTACACCTCCAACACTCGCTAAGGTTCCACTTCCAAAATACCCGGCAAAACCTCCGGCGTTTTTACCGGCACTGATGGATGCTAGATTCGTTAAGTTCACATTTCGTACTTCTCCGCCTAATCCATAACCAATCACGCCTCCGGCATTACTATTGGCACCAGTAGCTTTCACCTTTAAACCAGTTGTACCACCTTGTATCGTTATATCTTTTACTTCAAACCGCATATAATCCGCAGCTTTTACCGTACTGCCTAAGACATCACTTAAGCTTGTCATGGTTGCTTTCCCAATGCCACCACCGGCATGCTCTATTGCTGATACAGTAAGAGAAGTTGATGCGCTAACTTTATTTCCCTTCTTGTCATACGTATAAGAAATATTATTTTTTGTTAAAACCCGCTGTACTTCCTTGGTTGTTGTCTTTGTATCATCCTTTAATTCTTCCGTATTTGAGATTTGTACTGCCCCAGCATAGCCTGTGAGTCCTCCGGCATGCTTGCCACTGGCGATAATCGCAATCTGCTGTCCGCTAACTTCTATTCCCGTCATGACGGAAGGACGCATACCTACTAGATTCAGTATTTGAATATTTTTATCCCCACTTAGGATACTTGATAACAATCCTTGAACCAGTTTTAACAATCCTTGCTTATCATCATCACTTTCATTGATATCTGCGACATCTCCCATATCCGCTTTACCGCTAAAACCGCCAACATAGTCCTTACCTGAAACCTTACCAAGATTTTTCACACTGCAATCAATTGCATAGCTATTGCTCATACTTCCTACAAAACCACCGGCATAACCTGCATTATCCTCTGTCGAAGTTGCCGTCACATTAAGTTTACCGCTACCTTGTATTTGGGAATTTAAGAAGACGGTATTGACAGGAAAGTTACCTAGCAAATCGATACCTAAAGAAGAAAGGGCTCCAGCAATGACTTGATTTGCTGCTCTTCCTGCGAAACCACCAACATAATTTGTTCCTTGGATTTCACTATCACCATTTGTGATAACTTTCGCATTGTGGATGATAGAACCTCTGATATCCCCGATAAAACCGCCGGTATAATCGTTACCGATAATTGATGCCCCACTTGCAAAACTTACGGAACAATTTGTTATAACCGCATTCACATAGCCAATAGGAATTAAGCTTCCCACATCTAATAAGCCACCATCTAATAAGAATGTAACTAAATCACCTAAGCCTAAAACAGGTAAAGCATTTAATAATTCGCTTAATGTTTTTAAAGTACCTCCAATCAACCCTGTAATAGCTTCATATTTGGTGATGCCTGATACATATCCTATCAATCCTCCAGTATAATTATTTGCATTTGTAATTCCCTTAAGATTGGTTACCTGACAATTGTCTATTTGAACGTTTCCTTTTACAACACCAGCTAATGCCCCAGTCGCAAAGGATTTTGGATCATCTTTTAAGCTCTCCCCTAGACCTAATACCTTTAAAACACCAGCAATTAATGAAACATTCTTATCAATGCTCTTTGTTGTCGTCTTCACTTGAACAGTATCTAAAGTAATATGTGATACAAGAATAGGTTCATCAGAAAACTGTAAGTTACTATCTCGACCTGATGCTAAGCTTCTAAAGAAGCCTATTCCATATTCTTCATGATAAGTTTTTGTAAATATCCCTTCACTTTTTTGATTAATAGCATCTGTCTGATTGATCTCTACATTATGAATGATTGCATTACTGCCTTCAACCATGCCCTTTTGTCCAATCATCGTACCAGTGAAATTTTCAATTGGCTCCCAGGCAACCGTCGCTCCTGAAGCTGTCCCATCCTCTGTTAAATAAATATCACGGAAAATAATATAATTCGCCGTATTGCTATAGGTTGCTCCAGCTTTTCCAATATTGATAGGTTCTGTACTGGTTGCATCATAGGTTAATTTTTGCTTGACATCTAGTTTACTACCATAGTAGTTGTAACATTTTGTTGCATCCGTAATCGTGATTCCATCTAATTTTTGACGATCGCCTAATTTATGTTCTCCATTCTTTACGGCATATAATTCTCTATTAGACCAGTCAAACGTCTCATCAAACTTAATCAAATCTGCATCTCCTGGATAATACAGACGAATTGGATGATCCGCATTGTCTTCTTTGACCTGCCATGAAGTGAGAATTGATGTACGTTCTTCATATACTTCCCAAATTGGTTCTGTGACTTTTGTATCCGTACCGATTGCTCTTAGCTGTTTTTGATTCCCAATTAGGATATAATCTTTATTATCAATAGTCTTAACAACCTGTCCAAAATACTCTCTTCCATCATATACCGATGGATATTGATCCGTATTGGTGAAAGCAAGGGCAGCTGCTTTTAAGGTTACCTCTTCGATAGAAAAAGAGGAAGCAAGCACATACGTATGTGCTTTGCCATAGGTTAAATGTGTACCATCCTTTAATGTATAAACTTGTCCAATACCAAGTGTTTCCGCATTCCAGTCCCCGGTTGTTACATATTCCTGCTCAGCATTTGCTGATTGCATCAAAGATAACTGATAGCGATTGTATATATAAATGGTATCTGTTGTTTCATCATACAATACATGTTCTTTACGTTCTTTATATGAAGTTATCGTTCCCGTAAAATCCTGTGGATAATACCACAAGGATGACTTTTCAAACTCAATATCCTGCATAAGATAATAATCCTGGTTCAATGAATACGTGATTGGCTGATCATCTATAAAAATCATCTCGCCATTACCAATCGCACCCTTTACATCCCCTTCATATACGGGCTTACCACTACCAATTAATTGAAGCTGTTTGTAATTATAAATACAAATTTTATTATCCTGATAGTATGTAGAAAGTGCTGTTTCATCTTGTGATAGTTTAACATCTTTTTGCACATTCTCTTCTACAGTCGTTTCTTTATTGTTTTCATCTGGTTTATCCTGCTTTAAAAGTGATTGTTCTTCATTCCTATCTGATGTTGGGGTATCCTCTGAAGCTACCTTACTTGCTGAAGTCTCTATCTTTTCTTCTGGTAATGTCTCTATTGGCTGTTCATCAACAGCATTAAAATCATCTGCTGATAACAATCCACTTTGCATAATAAAAAGAGCTGCACATAAACAAAGCATAATGATTTTTTTATGCATCCTTTTCCCCTGTGGCATGACTTTACTCAACCCTTTCAAATGTCTATATGATGTTAAAGTATTTTTCTCATCTGTATGAATGATTTCAGGTAACTTTTAAATAATCACAAATACATCATACCTATTTCTACTTAAAAGTTTAGCACGCTTATTTCTCATCGTCAATAAAAATGGTTATTTTATGTATGATTCATTAAGTATATTTACTCTTTCATACAATGTGATTGATAATAGATTGCTTTCCCTATGTTTTCCTAAATAACCTGATCAAATAAAAAAAGCTAGGAATCAAACAAATTGATTACTAACTTAATAAGAAAAAATATGATATATTATTTTATTTCATCCACCGTCGCAAAACGATAGCCTTCCTTCTTCATATTCTTTATAAAGGTATCCATGGCTTCATAGTTTCCTTTATTGCTAGGATGCAAAAGATAGATAGCACCATTATGATAATGATCCATCATTGTCTTTAATGCTTCTTCTCCACTTACATCACTGGCATAATCATAATAAGCGTGACTCCAAAAATACGTACGATAACCTAAATCCTTTACCATTTTCATTGCACGTTCGCTGCCTCCGCCTTTCGGAAAACGAAAGACTTTCTTCATTGGTACTCCGCATACTTCCATATACGTTTTTTCTGTCTCTGTAATTTCCTTAACAAAAGCATCTACATCTTTAGCGTTGGCAAGTGTCGTCATATCATAATGGTGCCAAGTATGATTGCCGATTACATGACCATGCTTCACAAGATCGCGCATAAAATCGGCTTCGTTCTTGATATAGTTACGCGTCAAGAAAAAGGTCGCTTTCACGTCGTTTTTATTTAAGACATCAGCAATTTGTTTGATATAGGTAATATCATTTCCCCCTTCATCAAACGTCAGATAAATAACCTTTTCATCTTTCCCCTGATAATAAGCATCATATTTATCTAATAAGCTTTGCGGTTTTGCGCCAGTAGTCCGTTTATGTTCCTTACTTTTATTAAACCACCATTCTTCTGCAGTATTGTCGTAATCATCATGATTATAATACAGCTTGGTCGTTGTAGGATCTTTACAAACCTGCACTTTACGTGTGACACTGGCAATATTGTTACTAGCGTCTTTGACTTGATAAACAATGTCATAGGTACCTGTTTTTTTCATATTAACATGATGTTTAACCGTTACTTTTTTGGTTAGATCACCATCATAATTATCCTGTGCATGAAAGCCTGGTTCTTGATACGTACCATTCTCAAACACTCGAATCATCTTTCCTTGTTTTAGTGTAATAGTAGGTGCTTTCGTATCAACAACATGTACCGTTCGACTTACTTTTTTATCATAACTATCAAGATGATAGACGATTGTATACGTTCCTAATTTATCTGTATTCAGATTCGAGGTGCGTTTCACTTCATCACTATAATCATGAAATCGATAGCTCGCTATCACTCCGGGATCGCGAAATGATTCATGTACCTGTACCTTCATTTCTTTGTCTCCATCCACTTTTAACAATGGTACGAATAAGCCACTGAAAAAGAGTATTTTAACGAGTACACCTATTACACAAATACCTAAGCATGCCAAAATTCCATAAATCGTATAGCGGCAACGTCTGCTCATATGCATCACCTCATGGTAAAGCGTATGCATAAGCATCATTTTTTATGATTGTTAAGTAGTTTATGATCGTATGTATCCATGCCCATAACATTTATTAAGAATGGTACAAGTTAATCGCATTATTTATTATTCTTGGTGATAATGATACATTCCAATTAATTGCTCACTGCAACGCAAACCATCAATCGCCGCCGATACAATGCCTCCTGCATAACCGGCTCCCTCACCACAAGGATAGATACCTTTGATTTGTATAGAGGTACAATCTTCTTTATTTCTTATCATGCGAATTGGAGAACTGCTGCGTGTTTCCACACCAATCAGTACAGCATCTTGATAGGCAAAGCCTTTCAATTTTTTATCTAATCCTTGTATTGCTTCTTCCATCGCCTCACACACATAGCTTGGCAAGATAGTATGCAGATTTGCCGGTGTTACCCCTAACGCATAGGTTGGTACTACACTGCCAAACCCTTTTGAAGTTTGATGTGCCAAAAAATCCTTAACCAATTGTGCTGGAGCCTTATAAGAACATCCGCCTGCCTGAAATGCTTTTTTCTCTAATGTTTCCTGAAATTGAATCGCTTTTTCCGGGTCATTCCCATAATCCTCAGGACGTATTTGTACCAGCAAGGCACTATTGGCATTTTCTCCATCACGGGCATGCTCACTCATGCCATTTACCACAACGCCACCTTCCATAGAGGCACTTGGCACGACATATCCACCCGGACACATGCAGAAAGTATATACCCCGCGCCCATTGGATGCCGGATAGGTCAAACGATATTCTGCCGCTTTTAAACGAGGATGATTCGCATATGCTTTGTATTGCGCTTCATTGATCAAGCGTTGTGGATGTTCGATTCTGGCTCCTACAGCAAATGCCTTTGGCTCTACTGCGACACCTCGTTTCATCAACATACGCATCGTATCACGAGCGCTGTGACCGATTGCTAAGATTAGTTGTTCACACGGTATCACTTCACCATTTGCCACAACACCACAGACTTCTCCTTTTTCAATCAAGATATCATCTAAACGCGTAGAAAAGCGGATTTCTGCCCCTAAACGAAGGATTTCTTCACGCATGCGTTTCACGATATCACGTAATAAATCCGTACCGATATGGGGATGCGCTGTATATAAAATATCTTCAGGAGCTCCAAAGCGTACAAACTCTTCCAAAATCTTGCGAATGCGTACATCCTTTACTCTGGTAGTTAATTTGCCATCGCTAAACGTTCCGGCACCACCTTCTCCAAACTGCACATTACTTTCGGTATTTAAAATTCCTTCCTTCCAGAAGTGTTCAACGCTTTTTACACGTTTTTCCACACATTCTCCACGTTCTAAGATTAAAGGTTGATACCCCATCTGGGCTAATAACAAAGCTGCGAACATACCGGCTGGTCCAAAGCCAACAACAATCGGGCGATGGACAAGTCCGACAACACCTTTTTTCGGCATGCGATAGCGTTCATCCGGGGTCTTGGTGATATCCTTATGAGGATGTTTTAAGACATTTTCTTCATGTTTGAGGGTACAATCCAGCGTATACGTAAACTGCATATGGCGCCATCTTGCATCAAAGGTTTCTTTATGAATGCGCCAAGATAGTAATTCCTCTGGTGCTATGCGCAATTTTTTAATAATTTTTTCCGGAAGTAACGTCATATCTTCTTCTAACGTTAAATGAATTTGTTGAATACGTATCATAAGTATTTTTCTCCTTTAAAAGGGAAAAGAAAGCCAATCAGCTTTCCTTTCTAAGCATATAAGTGTTTGAAAATAGGGAAATGTTTTGCTAGTGTATAAATAATGAGCGCAAACAATAAGGAAGACAACGCAACAATTCCATATTGTAATAAAGCATTCATCGTTGGAAATAAAGCTGTGACCACAACAACAAACATAAGATGAGATACATAGATCAATAGCGATAACACACGCAAGGTCTTATAAAGCTCTTTGACCTTAAGATCTATGGATAATAAAGTAATAAATAAGAATGCAACCGTTGGTACCAACATCAAATACATACTTGCCAAATCATGCATATATCCTTGTTCTCTTAAGAAAAAGCATTCTCCGAATAAAGCACACAGGGACAATACAAAGCCGATAAAGGGTCCTAAGGTACTGCGGCTTACGACCATGCGCCCTTGCGCAAAATAAGCACCTAAAGAAATAAACAACATACCAAAGAAAATCCCATTTCGCGTTGTCACAAAAAGCTGGATGTAATAATGGTATGCACGACCTATATAAGGTAACTCTTCAATCATCTGTGGATAAACATTACCAAGCATCCCTATGAGATACAAAAGGGCACTGATGATTATCGTTGTCGTCAAGGAAACATAACGACGCAGAACATAAACAGCACATACCGCTACCATCAAAGCTGGTAAAAACCAGAGATGGTAATAACTTCCGGTAAAGAAGAAGTCACGCAGATAGCGCAAGAAAGTCATCGCATGTAATCCATCGCCCCTAACTAACAAATAATTAAATGGCAAATAGAAGATTGACCAAATCAGATAAAGTTTACCTAAACGAAATACATAATGTTTTAAGGCCGTAACATTTGCATAATCATTCCATTCTCTTTCATTATCCAGTTTCGCAAAAAATAAATAACCGGAAATTATGAAAAACAAAGGTACGGCAATTCTGGCGATAATCTGAACCAATACAAAATTTGCTGTCTCATTTATATCCAATAATGGCCCTGTATGTATACAAATAACTAAAAAAGCACTCATAAACTTTGCAATATCTAATGCACAATATGTTTTCTTCTGCATCATTTCCCCTCCTTTATGATCCCTATTACTTAATTCAGCAGATAATTTCATGAAAAATAGCCACTTCTGGCTATTTATAAATTCTTGGCAATCGCGCACTCATCCAACAAAATGTTTCATTATTGATTGTTTGAGCTAATCTAGTTAATTCATCAATCGGTAACTTTTCATCACCGTCACAACCAAATAAAGTAACAACATCGCCTTCTTTGACATGTTCTATATCTGTAACATCTAACATCATTTGATCCATACAAATATTGCCAATGATCGGTACCCGTTTCCCATGCAACAATGCACATGCCCCTTTATTGGAAACACTGCGTGGATAGCCATCCGCATAGCCTATAGAAACTGTGGCGATACAACTGATGCGCTCACTGGTAAAATGGCGGCCATAACTTACACAGACACCTGGCTGAATCGTTTTTACCATTGAAATGTTTGCTTTTAATTGCATGATAGGCTGAAAATCAGGATGCGTGATCGTATCAATGGCATCATCACTTGTCGCACCTAAGAACAATAAGCCCGGGCGTACATAATCATACTTTAAATCCGGATAGTTCAAGATACCATAACTATTTTGTAAATGGCGTATGCCAACATCAATTCCGGCATCTTCCAAATCCTTCAACACCTGATCAAATAACATGATTTGCTTTCTTGTATAAGCCTTATTATCCTCATCCAGACCATCACTTACACTAAAGTGGGAGAAAATGCCATCGACTGCTATATGTGGCAGATGATAAACTTCTTTCACTTCCTCGATACGGTAGTCCTGTTGTTGTGTTATGATGCCCAAACGTGACATTCCTGTATCCACCTTGACATGTCCATGCATGATAACCCCATGCTCTTTACACCATGCATTTGCTTTTTTGGCATAGTCTAAGGATAAAAAGGTTTGGATCAAATCATGTTGAATGACTTGATGAAAATGAACAGGTGGTGTATAACCTAAGATTAAAATTGGCTCACGGATACCGCCTTCACGTAAGGAAATGCCTTCATCCACACTGCTGACACCGAAAAAATCAATGCCACAGCGGCTCAATTCTTTGGCACATGCCACATCTCCATGACCATACGCATTCGCTTTTACGATTGCCATGATCTTGCTGGTAGAGGGCAATAATTTTTGTATTTCTTTTACATTATGGCTGATCTTGGACAGATCAATTTCCAGCCATGCTCTGGTATCGCTCATCAGCATGGTTCTCACCTCTTTTATTTATCTTGTTAATGCAAATGCAATCAATTTGTCTAATAAATCGCCGAATTCAATACCGGCTTCTTTCATCATCGTCGGATAACGTGAAGTATCCGTAAAGCCGGGAATCGTATTTACTTCATTCATCACAATGCTTTGTTGAGGAGTAACAAACATATCAACCCGTGTCATACCTTTACAATTCATAGCACGATAAGCTTTCAAAGCCAAGCTTCTTGCCTCTTCAAACAGCTCTTTACTGATTCTGGCAGGACAGTAGATATGAGAGTCTACCATTTGATATTTCCCTTCATAATCAAAGAATGGAGCGGCTGTTTCAATTTCATCCACACTGCCCGCAAACAACTCTTTATTTCCCATCACCGCACAGCCGATTTCAAAACCTTCAATCGTCGTTTCCAAAATCACCTTGCCACGGCCATCATGATAAAACGCATCCTTCATGCTTTCTTCAAAGTCATCAAAGGAAGCAATTTTATGAATACCGAAACTACTGCCGGCATTGGCCGGTTTAATAAAGATCGGTAAACCTAACTTAGCTTTTGCTTCTTCATAAATATGTCGATAATCCAAATGTTCATCCTCGTATACACACAGATAAGGGGCACAAGGAATACCGGCATTTTCCATGACGATATGCGCCATTTCTTTATCCATGCAAATAGCACTGCTCATATGATCACAGCCGACATAAGGAATGCCACTTAATTCAAACAATCCTTGAATGGTTCCATCCTCCCCATTCTTGCCATGTAGAACAGGGAAAATACAATCCACTGGAAGTGTTTCATAGCTGCCATCTTCCTTTAGTTTAAGAAACCCCTTTTGGGCAGTGGAGCAGGATAAGACACATGGCGTGATATTACCATCCATCCACGTATCATGCTCAATGGCATCTACATCACCATCATATGCAAACCATTCGCCATCCTTGCTGATTCCGATGAAGATCAGTTCATATTTATCTTTATGTAAGGAACGAATCAAGCTTGCTGCAGAGTGCAGAGATACCGGGTATTCGCTTGATTTTCCGCCAAAAATTACAGCTAATTTCAATGTACTCATTTTACTACCTCTTCTTCCTTTTTTACTAATGCATCCACTACTTCATCCAGCTTCATGCCACGACTTCCTTTTACTAACAGCATGCAGTCTTTATGCTCATATGGACGAAGATAACAGATTAATGCTTCTTTATCCGTAAAGTGTTCAATATGTACACCTGTTAAGTTATTAAATGCTCCTTGTGTGATATAACGCGCCATATCACCAATCGTTAAGACTTCATTTAAATGGTACTTCGCTAAATCTTTACCTAATGTATAATGAATCATATCACTGGTGTCACCTAGTTCCAGCATATCACCTAATACCGCAATCTTATAAGGAACATCAAATTCTTCCATGGTATCTAAAGCTGCCAATGCACTTTGTGGATTTGATTTATAAGAATCATTTAAGATCAAACACTTACCAAAATCAACAAGCTCATTGCGCAATCCTGTTTTTTCAATATTTTGATAACCTTCTCGGATTTCTTCTACACTTAAACCTAACGCTTTCGCTGCAATCCAGGCAGCTGTTGCATTCATCGCTTGATGCTTACCAATCATATCTACATGATATGGACACACATCATCATTTAAACAGAAACTGACACCTTCACGTTTTTGCGTGATATGCGAAATCACATAGTCATTCTGTGGCTTCACTCCAAAGGTGCGGATACGAATATGTCCAGGAATCTGTGCCTGGGTGACCGCATTTTGCAAGATTTCCTGATCACCATTGTAGATAAACAAGCCATGCTCTTTTAATCCTTCAACAATTTCTAATTTCGCTTTAGCGATATTTTCCATCGTTTTCAGATTTTCTAAATGCGCAGTACCTACATTTGAAATAATCGCAATATCCGGTTCTACCATATGCGTCAGAAAAGATAATTCCCCTAAATTTTCCATTCCCATTTCAATAACAGCTGCCTCAACATTTTCACTCAAACTTAATAAGGTTAAGGGAACACCTATCTCATTATTATAATTGCCCAATGTTTTTTGCGTGATGTAGTGTTCTTGAAGCAATGATGCTAAGATATCTTTGGTACTCGTCTTTCCATTACTGCCGGTAATTCCTACCACTTTCATATTTAGTTGATGCCGATATGCCTTTGCTAAGTCTTGCAAAGCTTTTGTTGTATCTTCAACTAAAATAACAACGACCTCTTTGGGAGGATTCGGCTCTTTTCGTTCCCATAAAACAGCTTTTGCCCCATTCGCAATCGCTTGTGCAACATATGCATGTCCGTTATTCTTCACACCATGGATTGGGATGTATAAGTTTCCTTCCACGACCTTGCGAGAATCAATACAGACACCCTGAATCTTTTCTTCAATAGCCCCATTTTCTATATAGTCCGCATCCAACATACGGATAATTGCATCAATTGATCGTATAATCATGAACCTTACGTCCTTTCATTAACATCTTAATATCTACACATATCTTGTTTTCGTGTGATATGTTCCGCATTTTATTATAGCATAACCCCTCCAACTTGAACCAAAGAATTTTCATAATTTCCTTATATTATCGTAAGAATTCCCACATCCATTTTTTTACAGCGCTTTCATGCCGAAAGAATCCCTAACCATAGGAAAGTTCTACCTAAAAAGCAAAAACATCTGTAGAAAGCTAAACACATAGCTACATTTGCATTTACAAAGCTTTATAACAAGGTTAACCATCGAACATATGAAAAAAACATATCGGCATCTTCCCATGTAAGCAAGCTTACCTTGCATAGCATTCACTCATTCATACCATAAAAAAAATCAGACCATATGTGATCTGATCATATTTTCGGATGCGCTTATAAGTTTTCCAGGAAAATCTTTAAAAAGATGTAAGTTCTATCAAAGCTATCCATATCTAAGCGTTCTTGTGGTGTATGAATATCTTCCATCAGCGGTCCCATCGTTACGATTTCCATGTTTGGATTTAAGGCTTTAAACACACCGCATTCTAAACCTCCATGTACGGCTAACAGCGTTAATTCTTTTCCATAAATATCCTTGCATACACGTTTCATAACTTCTCGCAATTCGCTTTTTTCATCATAGCTCCAAGCTGGATAGCGTGCCTCATGTTTTGTTTCAAAACCAAAAGCCTCTGCTAAAATATCCATAGTGATTGCTAAATCATCCACATAAGATTCCAAAGCCCCTCGTAAGGAAACATTTAACATGACTTCTTCATCGCAATGAATGACTGCAAGATTACTACTGGCAGTACTTAATCCTTCAATGCTCATACTGTGATGATGTAAACCATCTGGCACACTAAGCATTAGTTTTAATAAATTTTCACTATCTTCAATGGACATGGCTGTTTTTGCTGATGTTTCATAAAATGCGACTTCCATATTCGCATCACTAAATTCCAATTCCTTTTTTATTAACGCAGTCATTTCCTGGACTGTTTTTTCCAATTTTATAAAAGGTGCATCACTAAAGAAAACAGCTGATGCTTCACGTGGAATTGCATTATCCTTGTCACCGCCATCCATCATATGCAACTGCATATCAAATTTTGCATTTACTGCATATAATATGCGTGCTAATAAACGATTGGCATTTCCACGTTCTTTATCAATTTCACCGCCACTATGGCCACCTTTTAACCCCTTTACATCTAAACGATATGCCTTTTCTTGCATAGGCACTTGCAGATTTGGACGTGTGAAGATTACATTCATACCTCCTGCCGATGAAATACAGGTTGCGGTTTCCCCACCATCATCTAAATTGATCATGCGATTTGCATGCAATTGTTCTTTCTTTAATGCCAATGCACCAAATAATCCTACTTCCTCCTGTACGGTAAAAATGCATTCCAGCATTGGATGTTTGGCCTCTTGATCATCCAATAAAGCCAGCATATATGCCACACCGACACCATCATCCGCGCCTAGCGTCGTTCCTTCCGCCATTAAATAACCGTCTTCCAGTTTTAACTTTAAAGCATCCTTTGCAAAGTCAAAATCCACATCGCGATGTTTCTCACAAACCATATCCATATGAGCTTGTAAAATGATCGGTTCATGCTCTTCATAGCCCTTGCTTGCCGGCTTACATATAATGACATTATTCATTTCATCACGTTCATACGTAAACTGATGTGCTTTTGCGAATTCTTCTAAATAAGCACTATATGCCTCCTCATGAAAAGAACCATGAGGGATACGCGTCATCTCTTCAAAATACTTTTGATGAGCAAATGCATGATTCAAAATAGTTTCCATTTTATACATCCTCCATAAACATAGTGTTATTGTACCACATTCTCTTTGAATTACCATGAGATACGCCTTATTGTTTCACATTCATCTGCCGATAATACCCAATTCGCTCCTTAGCGCACTTCAACTGTTTCGGCGACATTGTGATTTTCCCCTTCTGTATAGCAAACAGACCTTCCTCTTTCAATCTGGCAATCGTACGATTTAATGTTTTTACACTGATGCCAATTTCTTCATACAATACATTGCGTGTTTTTTTAACGACGATATGCATTGCCTGCGGATCTTTAAAAAGGCAGATTCCACATAATTGATCAGATAATCCAGTAATAAGAATTGGGGAGGATAAAACAGCTTTGCCCCACGATTATAACTCGAACGATATAGTTTTAAGGCAACTTTTGCCGCAACCAGACGCAAAAAGTGTATATCCTTAGCAATCCAATCTTCAAAATCTTGCCTGCTTAAGTATAAAATGATACTTTCTGTAATTGTCTCAATCGTCACGCTGGTTTTCGGCATGCCTGCTAAAATCGTTACTTCCCCAATGAAATCTATCGGTTCATTTTTTTCAATCATAAATATATTGCCATTCTCAAATTCATTAATGACCCGATGTTCACCACTGGCGACAATTCCAAAATAGTCAAGCGGACTATCTTTTTGATGAATGATATATCCACTTGGATGTACCTTGATGATAAGACGCTTTTTATATTCTTCAGGCATATACGTAAGATAGTCTTTTAATTGGGGCACGATATGATATACTTCTTCCAATGTCACAGTATCACCTTCATCATTGATTGTATCATGAAAATAGTAAAAATTTTCCTTGAAAATAGCCCATTTGTCCTTTTTTTACCTAATTATGATCTGTTACCATTACAAGGAACAAAAGAGAAAGAGGAAGAAGGTTTATATGAAAAAAGAAAAGTATTCATATCGTTCTTTACAAGAACGCTTGCGGCAGGAATATAAATTATATCTGCTGGCTTTTGTATTTATCGTGATTGCAGATGGTATTGGCGTAATCAAATTACCGATTTGGAAAGGAACTTTTATCCTATTCCCCATCTTTTATGCAATTCTTATGGGGGTATGTGCAGGACCATGCGTTACAAAGTTCATTAAGCGAAAAGAGGTCAAAGCTGCCAGTAAATTGGTTATTGTTGCGATATGTCCTTTTATCGTCAAGTTAGGCGTTAATGCCGGAGCCAGTCTAGAAACCGTCATTTCCGCCGGACCTGCCTTATTATTACAAGAAATCGGTAATTTAGGAACCATCTTCTTAGCATTGCCAATTGCCCTATTGTTAGGTCTAAAAAGAGAAGCTATTGGAGCCACACACTCAATTAATCGAGAAAGTAATCTGGCATTGATTACCGATATGTTTGGTCCGGATTCACCAGAAACCAGAGGAAGCTTATCCATCTATATCGTTGGTGGCATGATTGGAACGATTTATTTTGGTTTTCTGGCTTCTATGAGCGCTGCCACTTCGTAATTTCATCCCTATGCCTTAGGGATGGCTTCCGGTGTAGGGGCCGGTATCATGATGGCAAGTGCTACCGCATCTTTATCCACGATTTATCCGACGATGGCAGATCAGCTTTCTGCATTAGCCAGTGCCAGTGAAACCATCAGCGGAATCACAGGAATTTATGTTGCCATCTTTATTGGTATTCCCTTAACAAAAAAATTATATGACATCTTAGCACCACGCATTAGCAGAAAGAGAGGCGAATAACATGCGCATACAAGAATGGATTTTTTTATTTATCGTAGCTAGCTGTGGCATTGCCTTAGCTAATTTTGTCGGATTTCAAGTTGGACTCATAGAGTCATTACCAGGTATTGGCATCCTATTCGTTTTATCTTTATGTGGTGTTGTCATTAGTAAAGTATTACCTATACGCTTACCCATCGTAGCCTACTGTTCCCTATTAGGGTTATTAGCAGCATCCCCCCTTTCTTTCTGTCGGGAATTTGTCATTACATCCGTTAATCAGATCAACTTTACGGCACCTTTAACAATGGTAGGGGCATTTGCCGGTATCTCTATTAGCGATCAGTTAAAAGAATTCGCTGCCCAGGGATGGAAAATGATCATCATCGGCCTCTTGGTCATGACAGGAACTTTTTTAGGTTCAGCCGTAGTTGCCCAGATAATGCTGTCCATCACAGGAGCTATCTAAATGCTGTTACAAGATATTGCTTATCTGGATGAAACGATGGAGGTTAAAGAACATCAAGATATCCGTATTCAAGACACATGTATTCATGAAATAGCAAATCATGGCTGCTTAACTCCTTATCCAAAAGAAGAATGTTTATCCGGAAAAGGCTTGCTTGTAATGCCTGGTTTATGTGATGCTCATATGCATACCGGGCAACAATTGTTAAAGGGATGTGTCTTAGATGCATCCGGAATGATATGGAAAGATATCATGTTACCTTTTGAAAGTACGCTGACAGATGAAATCATGCAGTTAAATGCTGAATTGGCTGCTCTTGAAATGATACGTAATGGTACGACCTCGTTTTTAGATGCCGGCAGCTACCATATGGATGCCGCAGCTAAGATCTATGCACAAAGTGGTTTGCGGGCACAGTTAACCTGTAGTACGATGGACGATGCAAGTCTTCCCATCCAAATACAGGATGATGTAGAGAGCGCTTTGGCTAAAAATGATGCTTTTTATGATACGTGGCATCAAAAAGGCAATTTGAAAGTCAGCTATTCCCTACGCACGTTATTATCTGTTAGTGAGCGTTTGATTAAAGAAATACATGCTCATGCCAAAGCCCGTAATGCTTTATTGCAAGTTCATATGAATGAATATGAACAAGAGGTACACGCTGTTATTGCAAAATACGGTATGCGTCCATATACCTATCTTGATCAATTAAAGATTCTAGATGAGCGCTTTGTAGGCGCCCATTCTCTCATCGTAGATGAAGAAGAAATATCCCTGATGCAGAAGCATCATACACATGTTGTACTATGCCCTTTCAGTAATAGTGCCAAAGCTTTGGCACCCTATCCCACCTTAAAAAAGCAGGGTCTTTTACTTGCCTTAGGCAGTGATGGAAGTGCTCATGGAGGCTTAAGCCTGTGGAATGAAATGCGTCAGCTTCGTTGTATGATTCATGTGACACATGGCATCGCAAACCATGATCGTCATATTTTAAGCGCCAAAGAACTCTTGCATATGGCCATTACAAATGGGACAGCCCTTATGCAAGAAAAAAATTTGGGTTGTATCAAACCCGGCTATTTAGCCGATCTGATATTTCTTAATATCCATCAGCCTCATCTTTATCCCAGCGGCAACCTTACAAACACTTTAGTAGAATGTGTGGAAGGGCATGATGTGCTGCATAGTATGGTCAATGGAAAATGGCTGATGAAAGATCATAAGATATTAACACTCGATGAAAAAGCTATTTTCCAAAAAGCCGTTGCCTTTCAAAGAAAGTCATAAATATTAAATCTATTCAATATTTTCGTAAACATCAATATAGGAAACAGAAGCAAGAACATTTTATCTATCATTCATGCTTCTTTTTTAATAGGTATACCTTATTTTGATACACCGCACTTATTTATAATTAAAAAAAACGCTATGCAAATGCGTTTTCTCATTCGATCTATCTTTGATATATGCAGTTACTAACACTTACAAAGGATTCTTTCACATCTATCTATTGATAAAAAAGTATTCCGACAACACCAGAAAGCATCATTAAAGCAATGGGATTCATCTTCCATTTGCGGCTAATGAATAAAATAATCAAAAAGATAAAGGCGGCTGGTATTTGGATGGCCTCCATAGCAATCCTTCCCTCTTTGAAAAAAGCTAACGACACAATGATTGCCGCTGCCGCCATAATCAGACCCAAAGAACCGGCTTTTAATCCTTTTAATACTTCCATAAAAACACGTGAGGAAGAAAAGCGTTGAAAGATATGATAAATACCATAGGCAATGCATACCCCCATGCAGATACAGCCAATCGTTGCACATAATGCACCAGGTATACCTGCTACACGCATACCAACAAATGTGGAAGTATTCACCGCTAAAGGTCCCGGTGTCATTTGGGAAATTGTAATGATATCCGTAAACTCTTGTGCGCTCAACCAATGTTGACTTTGAACTACCTGTTCACTGATCATAGGAATAATGGCATATCCACCGCCTATACTGAATAAGCCAATCTGAAAGAAAGCAAAAAATAATCGTAATAAACTCATATGCTCACGCTCCTTCTCTCCATATGGACTTTCAGTACACAAATCAAGGCACACAAAATAATCAAAACAGCCACATTCATTTGAAAGAAATAATTTAACACAAAGACCGCCGGAGTCATTAAGATGAAAAACAATTGCTTTTCTTTCACGATCATTGCATACATATCAACAATCAAATCAACAATCAATGCCGCAACACCTGCTTCCATCCCTTTTAATACAGCATTGACCATTGTATTATCCCGAATCACACTATAAATTGCTGAAACAATAGATAAAATGCATAAAGGTGGTAAAATTGCCGCAATACAGCTAACAAATAAGCCACTTTTACCAGCAACTCGATAACCACTTAAAGCACTCATATTAATAGCTATCGCACCAGGAGAAGACTGTGCTATAGCTGCAATCTTCATTAATTCGTCTTCATCGAAAAACGCTTTATTCTCTACATAATATTTCCGGATCATTGGTATAACGACATAGCCGCCGCCAAAAGTAAAGGCACTGATAAACATATTGATACCAAACAGCCAAGTCAGCTTTTTCATCTTATTCATAAAAACACCTCTTCGATAATAGTTTACCATTTGACGCAGCATAAATAAAATTATATTATTTTATAAGATAGATAACCTATAGGTTATGGAGGTAACTATGGATATTCGACGTTTTCGCATCTTTCAAAAAGCCGCAGAACAGCAAAGTTTCACAAAAGCTGCTCAATCCTTGTATATGACACAACCAGCTGTTTCAAAGGCCATTCGTGAATTGGAAGAAGAGCTGCAGACACCCCTTTTTGAACGCTTTCCCAAAAAAGCCATCTTGACCCCGGAAGGGCAACTCTTCTTAAAAAAAGTAAATGCCTTATTAACCCACTATGACGATGTCCTGCAACATGTTGCAAAGATTCATTCCCAATACACCCTGCGCATTGGTTCTAGCATCACCATAGCAAATGACTTTCTTACCACTATCTTGAAGGATTTAAAAAAAGCTTATCCCTCTTTGTCGATGCAGGTAGAAATCGCGTCAAGTTCGGCTATTTTAGATAAACTAGTCCAACAGCAATTGGATATAGCTTTTGTTGAGGGGATGATTGATCAAGATGCATTTATCTGTCTGCCCTTTTCAACCTATCACATAAAAGCGGTCGCTCATCCCGAAGTATTGCAGAAGCAATCGATTACTTCTCTATCGGATATCGCTAAATTTCCATTATTACTGCGAGAAGAAGGCAGTGCCATACGCGATGTTGTAGAAAGCTGTTTCTTGCTATATGATATTCCTTTACATCCCGCATGGACATCAACCAATTCTACCGCTTTATTGAAAGCCGCAACGAAAGGTTTTGGTATCACGTTTCTTCCGGAAAAAATGGTTACAAAGAAATTAAAGAACCATACGCTTGAAGAAGTACAGTTAGCTGAGCTTCAGCTGATGAATAGAAATCACATCGTATATCTGAAACATAAACATGTCAATGATGCAATGCATACGCTGATTAAATTGGCAAATACCATCCCCCATAAATAAAGGAAGGATTGCCCCTTCCTTTATTTATGTTTTAGAATACTTTTATTAATTTCCAATAGGTCTGTTGCCATGCGTTCCAATGATACAAATAAACGGAATTACCACTTGCATCATAATCTCCTCCACGCGTTAACTTAAAGTCTGGATATTGCTTTAATTTGATGACATACGTTCCATCATACAGTTTCATCGCTTGCCACTCATCCGCCATAGGATCTGTATAGGGATTCAGATATGCATGTCCTTCGACATGCCCATAATATGTTGGAGGTGTCTCATATTGACTTGCAAAGGGTTACTAACGAGGTATTTAATTTAATTCCTGTCACTTTTTGTTCAATCGCGATTTTCGCGCTGCCAGATACTGTCGCGTAATTCTTGTTTGTGATTTTATAATATACGGTTGTAATACCGATTGATTTACGATATGGTTTCGTTTTTGTCCAATTCCCTTTCGTACTAGTACGATAATAAACCACTGAGTTTTTCGCTATATTGCTAAGCGAAATGGAATGATTTTTTCCATCATAATATCCTGTATAACTTTTTACGCTAGGTTTTTGCATACCTGTTTTTACCGTGATAGAAGATGTACCATAAACCGTTTTCGTACAATTTGCATTACTTAGTTTATAATATACCGTCGTTTTTCCAATAGATGTGCGCGTTGGTTTCTTCATTGACCAGCTAGCTCTTGTGCTTGTACGATAATATATCTTTGTACCCGCTGTTACATCATGAAAACTTATCGTATGGGCTTTTCCATTATAAGAACCGCTATACCCCTTTGCTTTACCCTTTTGTATTGCTTTTTTAATTGTAATCTTAGCACTACCTGTTTTTGTCCTTGTGCAATTACTATTCACTATTTTGTAATACACCGCCGTTGTTCCAACACTTGTGCGAGTAGGTTTTTTCGTAGACCATTTTGCCCTGTTATTGGTACGATAATATACTTTAGAACCTGCTGCTACATTACTCATACGTATCGTGTGAGACTTTCCATTATATGTTCCTGAATAACTTTTTGCATAGCCTTTTTGTGATGCCTTTTTAATTACAATTTTCACAGTTCCCGTTTTCGTATTTGTGCAATTGCTATTTACAATCTTATAATAAATTGTCGTCGTTCCTGCACTTGTACGGGTTACTTTCTTTGTTGACCATTTCGCTTTCGTACTCGTACGATAATATATCTTAGAGCCACTGGCAACATTATTGAAACTTATTGTATGAGATTTCCCATCATACGTTCCATTATAACTTTTTGCATAACCTTTCTGAATATTTTTTTGAATAGTAATTTTTGCGTCCCCGCTCAGCGTTTGAAAATAAAGGGGATTTGTTATTTTATAATATATTGTGGTCGTTCCCGCACTTGTTCGCGTTGGTTTTTTTAAGGACCAAGCGCTACTTGTACTTGTTCGATAATACACCTGAGAACCACTTGGTACATTTGCAATACTTATACTATGTGGCTTGCCATCATACCTACCATTATAATCTTTTACAACAGCAGGAATTTTTATTTCACCTTTTTTGATATAAAGCTTATGTGCTGATGTTAGATCTATTGGATATATCTGAATATTTGTTCCAGATTCAAAGTTTCCTCCTGAAGCATTCATTGCCATATAAGGAGCACATTCTGGTTGTAATGAGTAGCCATCATTAAATTTCCGTATGAAGAAGCGCTGCGCAGGTCCAGGATTGTATGAATAGAACTGCATATTCGTAGCACTTTTTGAAGCAGCCTGATACACATCTAAATATAATCCTGTTTTCATATCTTTTATGGTATATGCCTCATTCGCTGTTCTGGTAAACTCATAAATAGCTTGATTAGAAGAATTAATGTTTCCTAATTGTGCATTGTTATTTACATTCACCAAATATGTGTTATTAGAAAAGCCTATTTGCGCATAAAAATGCTCTCCAAGATTTTGCGCTTTACCTAGCAAATTATAGGCGTTAGGTATCATCTCCACCAAATTAGATAATGGTGATTCACCAGCACTATTTTTAGCGGAAACTCCTGCCCAATAATTCTTTCCTAATAAAGGTATTGTATAAGAGAAATTTCTTCCGACATTTATAACCTTCATTTCTTCATCTGCACAATAAATTCTTACGATATATTCACTGGCTCCAACATCATTCCAAGACATCGTGTAATGATAGCCAGAATTGCTTAAATTAAGAGTTGGAGCATTTGGAATACTTTCATTAGTAAAATTTCCTAAATAGATATACCCTTGAAAACCTGGATCTTTTTTCTGAATTTCAGTAATACTATCCGTTTTTGTTCTAAAGTTAAATCCACCATAGGCTGATTCAGAAATCGTCATCGTATTTCCATTTACTGCTTCTACTACCGCTACATGCCCATAACCACCATTCCAACAAATGATTGAACCAATTTTAGGTGTGTTTCCATAGCTAAACGCGCCCTTATTTACATTATCGTTAAACCAATTATAAGCGTGACTTCTTGATAAATTTGGTTTATATCCTAAAATTTCATATGCTCTACCCCAAGCATAAGCTGTACAGTTTGGCATACCATAACCAGATTGATAAAAAGGATTATCAGAATAATAATGGTAATCACTTTTACTTGGTGCCGATGTCCTTGGATAAAAAATGGCAGCAGCCTGTAGTTTCGATAATACATTGCTATCTTGAAAAATAAAGCTCATTGATAAAAAAAGTGATAGTAATGCAAATGATACTTTTCTAATTGTCTTTTTGCTTGTTTTCATCTGTTTCCCTCCATGAATAAAATAAGAAATGGACTCATTCCTATCTCATTAGTATGCCTTTAATATAAGCCTATTTGATTACAACCTCAAGCATTTATACAAAAATTGCATAATCAGTGTCATTTATATAAAGAAAAAACCTCAAATAAGCTCATATGCCTATTTGAGGTTAATGACTTAATGATGGAACAGACGCACATGTGTCATACACATGGCGATATTATATTTATCGCAAGTCATAATCACATGATCATCACGAATAGAGCCACCCGCCTGTGCGATACAAGAGACACCACTCTTATGCGCACGCTCAATGTTATCACCAAATGGGAAGAACGCATCAGAACCTAACGCAACATTTTGTAAGGTTGCTAACCATGCTTTTTTCTCTTCTTTTGTAAAGGGTTCTGGTTTCGCCATAAACATCTCTTGCCACATGCCATCATTCAATAAATCTTCATAATCATCAGAAATATAAACATCAATCGCATTATCACGATCAGCTCTGCGAATGCCATCTTTAAATGGCAAGGTCAATACTTTTTCATGCTGACGAAGATACCAATTATCTGCCTTATTACCTGCTAAGCGGGTACAATGCACACGGGATTGCTGACCGGCTCCTATTCCCACAGCCTGACCATTTTTTACATAACATACGGAATTAGATTGTGTATATTTTAATGTAATCAAAGCTACTAATAAATCACGTTTTTGCTCAGCGCTCAACGTTTTGTTTTGGGTAGGAATTTCTGTAAATAAAGCATCACTAATTTTAATATTGTTTCGCCCTTGTTCAAAAGTAATACCAAAAACATCCTTTTGTTCAATAACTTCTGGCACATAAGATGGATCCATCTGAATCACAACATACTTCCCTTTTTTCTTTTTCTTTAAGATTGCTAATGCTTCTTTGGAAAAGGAAGGTGCTATAACACCATCACTGACTTCTTTTGATAAATACTTTGCACAAGCAGCGTCACATTCATCACTTAAAGCCGCAAAATCCCCATAGCTTGACATACGGTCACTGCCTCTGGCACGAATGTATGCACTTGCCATTGGTGTTAACTCCACATCATCCACAAAATACATCTGCTTTTCAACATCGTTTAACGCCACATAGACAGCAGCTCCGGCTGGTGATACATGTTTAAAGCTAGCCGCACTTGGCAATCCTGTAGCTTCTTTTAACTCCTTTACCAATTGCCAGCTGTTAAAAGCATCTAACAAATTGATGTATCCAGGATTTCCATTTAATATTGTGATAGGAAGTTCCCCTTCCTTCATGAAGATACGAGCAGGTTTCTGATTGGGATTACAACCATACTTTAATTCCATTTCTTTCATTATAATACTCCCTTCCGTTAAGAATTGAAAAAAGCCGACACTTCCAGACGTCAACAAACGCCCAGACGGTCGGCTTATCTAACATTATACTCCCTGTGGTCCATTCCACTTCCGTCAGTCATATAACTATGAAAACTTTATCATGCAATAAGAAATTCGTCAATCTTTTTAGCTTATTCAAACAATCTGTGTATCCTGTGCCACCTATATAAACAATAATGTTTTAAAGCGTTACGGCTATCGGATAGCGCATAAAGCAAGCCTATTTCACAACTCTTTTATTTTGCAATCTTTACCTTTGTCCAATAATCAGAAATAATTTTCTTCACATCGGCATTATATTCAAAGATTTCATCTTTCGCATAACCCACACGAGGCAGATATGCATGATTGCCATCAAATTCTCCACCTTCACTGCTTGCCTCATCTAAAACCTCTTCATTGCTGGATGCATAACCGACAAACAGTGTGTTTTTCATACTTGCTTCATAATCTAAAAGGAAATTGATATAATCATTTGCCAGTTTTGGATTTTTAGCATTCTTAGGAATGACCATGGCATCACTCCACAAGTTCGTTCCTTCCTTTGGCATATAATAGTCCATATCTTCATTTTCACTTAAGATATATGCAGCATCTCCACTATACACTAATGCCATATCTTTATTGCCATTGATCATTGCATCAATAACTTCATCCGTCACAATTTCCGGATCCATGATATCGACTGCTTTGACCAACCAATCATAAGCATCTTTCAACTCTTTTTTATCACTTGTATTCATGGAATAGCCTAAGGCTTTTAATGCCATCATAAAGGAATCACGTTCTGAGTCATACATATAGATATGACCTTTATATTTCGTATTATGGAAAATATTGAAGCCTTCTTTTTCCAAATCAGTCTTATGAACTTTCTGCTTATTATAGACAATACCAACCGTTCCCCAGAAATATGGCGCACTGTAAGTATTATCTGGATCATATTGCAAGCCTTTGACACCTTTTGCTAGATTACTCAGATTAGGAATCATAGATTTATCTAAAGGCTGCAGCTGTTTCTCCTGAATCAGACGTTCAATCATGTAATCACTTGGTACTAATACATCATAAGATTCACCGCTTTGCAGCTTCGTATACATTAATTCATTTGAATCAAAGGTATCATAAACGATTTTTACACCAAATTTCTTTTCAAATGCCGCATTGACTTCAGGATCTAAATATTCCCCCCAATTATATACCTTTAAGGTATCGCTGCCATACTTAGCAATGGCATCTTCTGGTGAAGAAGAACCAACACCGCCTTTTAAAGCAACTAACACCGAACCAATGACTAATGTAAAGCATACAGCGATGATACCAAAAACTTTATTAGAAATTGGTCTTCCCTGTTTTTGACGTTTTTCTTTCACCATTGGTACTAAATTTACAAACAGCAATGTAATGGTAATCATTATAACAATTAGGGTAGATAAAGAATTGATGCTAGGATTGATACGTTTGCTCATCGTCCATACAAGGGTTGATATATTCTTTACCCCATTGCCTGTGACAAAGTAGGAAATGATGAAGTCATCAAAGGACATGGTAAAGGCTATTAAAGCACCGGAAACAATCCCCGGCATGATTTGAGGGACAATGACCTTCCACATGGCTTTGGCTGGTGTTGCACCAAGATCCATGGCAGCCTCTGCCAGATTAGGATCAAGACTTCTCAGCTTTGGCATGACGGATAAAATGACATAAGGTGTACAAAAAGCGATATGTGCCAATAACATCGTCAAAAAGCCTTTTTCCATATGCATGGAAACATAAAATAGCATTAAGCCTACCGCCGTAACAATTTCTGGATTCATAATCGGAAGATCATTAATCTGCTGTACAACCTCACGAACGATGCGTTTGGATTTTGATAAACCAATTGCCGTAATCGTACCGACGATCGTAGAGATGAATGTCGCAATCACAGCAGTGATCAATGTATAGTAAATAGCCTCCATCATATTGCGGTCAGAGAACATTTTCTCATACCATTGCAAAGAAAAGCCATCAAAGCTGGTAAGCGAACGACTGCCATTAAAGGAAAATACCAGCATATATAAAATCGGAAAATAGAAAAATACCAAAATGAGTCCGAGTATCAAGCGGCGGGAAAACTTTTTATTGTTCACTGTACATTCCCTCCTTTTCTAGCTCTGACGGTATCATCCCCTTTATCAAGACGACGGGTGATATACATACTGATCATGATGATAACGGCCATGATCATACTGATGGCGCTACCGAAATTCCATTCGCCAACCGTGATGAATTGATTTTCTATGACATTACCAATCATCATATAACCGCCTCCACCCATCAGCTTGGGAATGACAAAGCTGGAAACAGATGGCAAGAAAACAAGCGTGATACCAGAAACTACACCAGGGAGCGATAAAGGAAACGTAATATTTTTAAAGCGCTGGAAACGATTTGCCCCCAAATCATTTGCTGCTTCTAATAATGATTTATCCATTTTAGCTAAAGAGCTTTCGATTTGCAAAATCATAAAAGGGATAAAGTTATATACCATACCTAAGACAACGGCGAAATCAGTATATAATAATTTTGTTGGTTCTAGCCCAAAAAATGCTAGGATATGATTGATTAATCCATTATCAGCCAAGATACCGATCCATGCATACGTACGCACCAACATATTGATCCACATTGGAAGCGTCACTAACAAAATCAATAAGTTCCGTTTTTTAGGCGATGCCTGAGCAATCGCATACGCAACTGGATAACCAATACATACACATAACACTGTGGTAATTAACGAAATTCGTAAGGATAGCCACAATGTCTTTAAGAAGTCCGGGTCTGTAAAAAACTTCTTAAAATTATCAAATGTGAATTGTAAAGATACAACATCATTCCCCTGTTTAGTAAACGCATATAAGACAATCAACAACATCGGAATGACGATCATAGCGACCATCCATACAATGTATGGGATCGTTAAACGCTTAAATGTCTTCATGTGTTAAAATCCCATCTTACTCATGACATGAATATCTTCCGGGAAGAATGTTAGACCCACTTCTGCACCTTCTTCGGCAATATCCGTCGTATGAATCTTAAACTCACGACCCTGTGTACTAAAGGTAACCTGATACGTACCAGCTGTGATATGATCAGGATCAAAGTCATATTCCACATTTGAAATCTCTACATCACTTTCATCAGACAACTTCCAACTCTGTGCATTTGCCCATGTTTTTAAATCCGTATCTAAAGCTGCACTTTCCTTAATTTCATCCACAGTCTTAAAGAAATTAAATGCCGCAATGGCTTCATTCGCTTTAGGATTTTCCACATATTGCTGCTGCACAACAAAAACATCAATTGAGACACTGGTTCCATTGCTAGTAGCAAACGTTACCGGGTAAGTGCCAATTTCTTCTTTGATATCATATTCAATCTTTGAAATAGAAATATATTCATCTTCTTGGGTCTCCCAAGCCTGCGCATCTGCACGCGCAATAATTTCCGCATCGTTGAGATCTTTGACATCTTCGATATCCACATAGAAATCATTCGCAGATATTTTTTCACTGGCATCACTAGATGTGATATCGTGCTCCTTTGTTACCTGCATATTAACACTGACACTCGTTCCCGGAACGGTTTCCACCATAATTTCATAATGAACACCTTTAAATAATACCGATTTTACAATACCTGTCATTTTCCCATCTTCTTCTTTAACGATATCCAAATCTTCCGGACGGATGACGACATCCACCTGTTCTCTTTCTTTGAAACCAAAATCGACACAATCAAATACGATATCATCAAATTGCACCTTGTAATCTTCCAGCATCACGCCAGGAATAATATTACTTTCACCAATAAAGTTTGCCACGTAGCGATTTTCTGGTTCATTGTAAATATCCGTAGGTGTACCAACCTGCTGAATCTCCCCATCCTTCATGACAACAATCTTGTCTGACATGGTCAAAGCCTCTTCCTGATCATGAGTGACATAAATAAAAGTAATGCCGACTTCTTGCTGAATTTTCTTTAATTCATATTGCATCTCTTTACGCAGTTTCAGATCCAAAGCACCTAATGGCTCATCCAATAACAATACTTTTGGTTCATTTACTAATGCCCGCGCAATGGCAATACGCTGTTGTTGTCCTCCTGATAATAAAGTAACATCTTTCTTCTCAAAGCCCTCCAGATTAATTAATTTCAACATCTTTAAAACTTTTTGTTCAATGACATCCTTGCTCATCTTCTTGATTTTTAAACCAAAAGCGATATTGTCATATACATTCATGTGTGGAAATAACGCATATTTTTGAAACACAGTATTGAGCTCACGTTTATAAGGAGGCAATTGGGCAATATCCTCTCCATCGAAAATCACATGGCCTTCACTAGCCTCTAAAAAACCGCCTAAAATACGTAGCAATGTCGTTTTTCCACAACCACTTGGTCCAAGCAGCGTCACAAACTCATTTTCATAAATATCTAAGTTAATTCCCTTTAAAACAAGCTGTCCGTCAAAATCTTTGACGATATTCTTAAACTGAATCAGTTTTTTCTTTTCCATTTCCATATTGCATATCTCCTTTAAAATAACGGCGGTGTTGTAATCCACAGCACTTTAGCGTCATGTTTCCCTACATTACGAAGATAATGACGATACTTCCCATGAATATAGAAGGTTTCTCCTTTTTTAACCGGATACTCCTTCTCCCCATTAACCAGAAGAATACGTCCTTCCAGTACATAACCAAATTCTTCGCCATCATGAGGATCAAAAACCATACTGGTTTTATCCGCATGGAGTTCCAGCAGAATAGGTTCCATTTCATTTTTCTGCGCATTTGGTACGATCCAATGAATACAATATTCTTCATGCTCATCAATGAAATGATCTTGTTTGCTAAAAACGACCTTCGTTTGCTTGCTTTCCTTAAAGAATGAGGCAAGATCTGTTCCCAATGCTTCTAAGATATCTTCCAGCGTTGAGACCGAAGGGGACGTCAGATTACGCTCTACTTGTGATAAAAAACCTTTTGTTAATTCACTGCGTGAAGCCAGTTCTTCTAAGGTCAGATCATTTTGGATGCGCAAAGCCTTAATTTTTGCTCCGATATCCATGCCATTCCTCCTTTTTGTCAGTTTAGTAACACTAAACTTTTTGTATTATATTTCAAACAAGTGTATTATACATGTTTTTGTTAAGATTGCAATATATTTTAAACAAAAAGTTTGATATATTAAACAAGAAATTCCATAGCACCCTATTTCGCTATAGAGACACCTTTAAAACTATAGAATTTAAATATATTATTTTTCTTATCTCAACCTTTTCATAAGAAGATAGCATCATTTTTTAAAGAATATACATTATTCTTCCACATATATAATGGATTCTGTTTTTTTACCATTTATAATGGTATCTTAATAAGCTTATTCAATTCTATTTTATACTATATATAAATATGAAAGAGGTGTCGGTATGTTAAAGATAGGTGGTATCTTGCAAGCAAGGATGGTTCAAAAGGATATGAAACAAAAAGAATTAGCAAATCTTTTGAATGTAGATCAGCGGACAATCTCCAGTTATTGCAAGAATATCAGTTTCCCAAATCTGGAAACCTTATCAGCGATTTGTGAAATTTTGGAACTCGATTTAAATGAACTGCTGCAAATACATGCCAAAGGTAATGAAGAGCTGCTCATTCACGATGACATCGAATTATCTTTGCTGCAACATTTTCGTAAACTGCCCAATGGTAAAAAACGGGTTTTTGCCAAAAGCATGGCGCAGCTGATAACACTTTTGCATGAGGAAGAATAACTTATATAAGAACTTATAGCTTTTCCTTACGTAAAACTTTATCCATAATAAAAAGACAGTTTCTGTCTGGATAATGAAGAAATGTTAAGAAGAAATCTTATGGATTCGTTGTTTCTTGCCATAAGACTTCTTTTCGTACGCTTCATGTAACAGAAAAACTGTCATTTTCATAAAATAGATATCTTTTTTAAATTGCTCCGTATTCTTTCCGAATTTCTTCCCCGGTTTCCCAAATCGTTTTTACCGCCCTCAAAAACTTAGCACCGCGATTTGTCAAAGCATATTCAATTTGCATCGGTTTTACATTCTTATGAATAATGGTAGAAACTAAACCAAGGGCTGTTAATTCCTGCAAACCATCACGAATCATTAAACGGTTTTCCACTTTCATGTCCAATGCAATTCGCCCAATTTCTTTTTTACAGCTGTCTAGCTGCCGCAAAAGTTCACATAAATCTTCTCGTTGTAAAATAGCTATGCCTAAAGTGTAAGCATCCTTATACGTCATTACCTTCATATGATCAGCTCCTTATGGTGCTTATCCTAGCATTATTTTCCTATTTTTGACAATGTTTTTTTTATTGAAATGACAAAACTTTTTAAAACGATTACTAACTAAGCATATTCTTACAAAAACCCATCTTTTAGAACTTCACATATTTTCACGTAATTCAAACATTTTTTACCTATAGTATTTTTTTATACTTATAGACGAGCAAGGGAAACACCTTGCTTGTATGTACTCATCATTCTCCCTAATGATAATTCATACAATTTTCTATCCCCTTAAATAATCATAATGATTTAGAAATCGCCGGTCCCCCCTTAACCGGCTTTTTCTATGTCTTTTTTCATCATGCATATCATTGGGTTCTTTTGTTAATATCCCTAAAGCTTAACATCAAAAAAGCAGCTTGCTTTCTCTTTCTTGAAATGCATACACTAGCTGCTTTTTTTCTTAATTTAAACATGCTTTTCCTATACAAGAAATTGCAGGAAATAATCAATTTGCTTCTTCCACCAATACCAATCATGGGAAACATCATAACCCCAGAAATCAATCCATACATCAATTTGCTTATCCGCATAAATCTGTTCCATATGATGTAGACTATTTTCACACTCCTGCTCCCAGGCGCCCTGACCACAGCATAAGATGACTTCAGACTGGCGATATAATTCCATATATGGATGATCTTCCTTCAGATTAGCTAAATAATCACTCGGTGAATTTTGATAAGTCAATTCATCATGATATTCATGGAAGAAGAAAGATGCATGATAAATACCGCTCATTGCCAGTACCTTATCAAATACATCCGGTCTTCTTAACATTGTGTTTAAAGCATGAAAAGCTCCCATGCTACATCCACATGTCATCATCTTATCATAGCTTTTACCACCATTATCAAAGGTACTGATTTCTTGAACACGCAAAACGAATTCATCCACGATGTAATGATACCAGCGTTCATGCAGCTCTATACGCTCTCTTGGATTTCCACCTTCATTTGACCAAGTTTCTTCATCAATACTATCCACACAGAAGAATTGAATTCTCCCTTGTTCAATAAACGCGCTTGCTGCATCAATCATACCGAAATTCTCAAAATCATAAAATCTGCCATTTTGTGCCGGAAAGACAATACATGGCTTCCCCGCATGTCCATACACCTTAAACTCCATGTCACGATTCAATTCATGGCTAAATTCCTTATAGTATGCTACCTTCATAAATTATCCCTCCTCATCGTATTATGATTTTGCAGCAGTTTTCTTAAAATGGATAAAAACGCATAGATACTTATATCATTTCGTCATATTCTTTTTATTATTATATCATAAAATACAACAATTCGTGGAATTATATATCATTTCCTATCCTAAGAATAAACAAGAGAAAACAGGCATTTGGCCTGTTGTTAGGATCTTCTTACCTTATCCGGATGATACGTATATAATTCGCTGACCGTAACAAGTTGAAATCCCTTCTCCTGCAGTTTTGGAATTAAAATGATAGCCGCTTGTGCACTTGTATCATACAAGTCATGCATCAATATAATATCTCCATCCTTCACTTGTTTCATTACTCGCTCTACAATGACCTTCGTATTGCGATCCTTCCAATCTCGTGTATCCAATGACCATGTGACGATGCGTTTGCCCTGCGCACACTGCATAACGGTATCATTTTTCGAACCATATGGCGGACGAATAACATTCGGATAGGTTCTCGTTATTCCATAAATAGATTCTTGCGTAGCTGCGATTTCCTCTTCGATATTCGCCTTGGATAAAGTTGTCAGCTGTTTATGCGAAAACGTATGATTGCCGATCTCATTTCCTTCCAACACCATGCGTTGTAACAAATTGGGAGCATTGGCAGCATTTGATCCTAAAACAAAGAAAGTCGCACTGCCATGATATTGTTTTAGTGCATCTAATATGGCGGCAGTATAGCGTTTACTAGGACCATCATCAAACGTCAAAGCAACCATCGGTTTTTGGGGATCAATATTTTTCACAGGTTCATTTAATATATCTTCATATGGTACTACCGTAGGAATCGTTTCACTGCTTAATGCGGTTTTTCCTTTTAATTTCTCATAAGGACACTCATATGTTGCTGTTGTATCAAATAATGTATGAGGTGGAAAATAAAAAACCATAGCATCCTTTTTTAGCACAAAATGCGCATAATTCTCCATCAAGGCTGCACTATGCGTCCGAAAAGCATCACGGTCACAAGCCTTTGGTGCATGCTTTTGAAAATACTGTATGACGTCTGCTGAAAGCTGTGTCAAAGCATCTTCACTTAAAAAATCTTCAATCGTTAAAAAAGTGTTTTGTTTTGTATCATAAACCATGGTTTCAACGGTCTCGTTTTTTTGATACAATACCTCATAAAATAATAATTTTACTGACAAATAACGATTATCTTTTACATACGATTCATAGCTCACATTGAATTCCGGTTTCCTTGTTTCTTTCATCTTTACCGCTTGTTTAATAAAGGATGATTCATAGGAATGTATGAGTTCTTTTATTCTTTTGTTCATTTTTGGATAGGATGTTTCAGGGTATTGGACACTTTTCACATAGGCATCTTCCACTGCCAACTGCTGTTGTCGCTTACCCACTTCCTGTTGCGGATTGCTGTTTTGCGCAATCTCTTTTTGCGAGCATCCCCACAACAAAAGGCATAGGAAAGGGCATACAATTTTTCTAAGTTTCATGTTTTCTCACCTGCTCATAAAAGTATATGGAAAAAACCGCATAAAAATGCGAAAAAAATTGTAATTCCACCCATTTCGGTATATGATAATACATGGTCATAAAGGTGGAATATATATATGAGTGAAAAAGAAAAAATTATAAATATTGCGGTTATCGCGCATGTAGATGCCGGTAAATCGACATTAGTTGATGCTTTCCTGCGTCAAAGTGATGTCTTTCGCAGTAATGAAGAAGTTGTCGACTGCGTCATGGATAGCAATGATTTGGAAAGAGAACGTGGTATCACGATTTATTCTAAAAACTGCTCTGTCATTCATGACGGTGTAAAAATTAATATTGTGGATACGCCAGGCCATGCGGATTTTTCCAGTGAAGTAGAACGTATCATTAAGACCGTTGATACTGTTATCTTACTGGTTGATTCCAGTGAAGGACCTATGCCACAAACGCGATTTGTCTTAAGTAAATCCTTAGAGATGGGCTTGCGCCCGATTTTGTTGATCAATAAGATTGATAAAAAAGACGCTCGTCCTCAAGAAGTTGTCGATGAAGTATACGAACTGTTCTTGGACTTAAATGCCAGCGATGAACAATTGGACTTCCCAATCCTGTATGGGATTGCGAAACAAGGTATTGTTCAATATGATTTGGATACCCCTAGTGATTCTATTGAGCCATTATTCAAAACGATTTTAAAACATTGTGATGTTTATCCAGATCTGGATAATGAACCATTACAGATGCAAGTATCTGCTTTAGCTTATGATGAATATATCGGACGTTTAGGTATCGGACGTATTTACCAAGGTGTATTAAAACCACAGACACAATATGTGGTATGTGATTCCTTTGGACATGAACGTACCAATACAACAAGTCAGATTTTCGTATATCGTGGCTTAAGCCGTGTTTCCGTTGAAGAAGCGCATAGCGGTGATATCGTTGTTATTGCCGGTATTGCGGATATTTCCATCGGTGAGACCTTATGTGAAAAAGATCATGTGATGCCATTGGAAAGCATTCATGTGGAAGAGCCAACCTTAAGTATGAACTTTATTGTCAATAAATCTCCATTCGCAGGACAAAGCGGTAAGTTTGTTACTTCCCGTAATTTAAAAGAACGTTTAGAAAAAGAACTAGAAGTAAACGTTGGTTTAAAAGTAGAGCCTACAGACAGTGGTGATTGCTTTAAAGTCAGCGGGCGCGGAGAATTACATATTTCTGTCTTATTAGAACAGATGCGCCGTGAGGGCTATGAAGTCGCTGTATCAAAACCAGAAGTCATTCTGCATAAAGATGAAAATGGGAAAACGGTAGAACCCGTGGAAGAAGTTGTCGCTATTGCCCCGGAAGAATATAGTGGAACCATTATTAATAAATTGAACCTAAGAAAAGGCACAATGGTGGATATGGTTGAAGAAAATGGCTATGTCCGTATTACTTATGAAGCACCTACACGCGGCTTATTAGGTTATCGCAGTGAATTTATTAACGATACACGTGGAGAAGGTACTTTAGTACGCCGTATCAAAGGTTACACACCATATAAAGGTGAAATCACCCAACGTGCAAACGGTGCTATGATTTCAACCGATACCGGTGGTGCCATGACGTATGCCTTATGGAATTTGCAAGAACGCGGAACCCTCTTTATTTCACCACAGACGGAAGTGTATGAAGGTATGATCATTGGTGAATCCGCACGTAATGTTGATATGGATGTAAATCCTTTGAAAAATAAAAAACTAACCGCTATTCGTTCCTCTGGCAACGATGAAGCAATGCGTTTGACTCCGCCAAGAGAAATGACATTAGAAGAAGCATTAGAATGGATCAATGATGATGAATTAGTAGAAATCACACCAGACTGTATCCGTCTACGTAAAAAAGGCTTAAAGCCGCATGAACGCCGCCAATACTATCGTGATCGTATGGCTGCTGAAGAAAACTTATAAAAATAAAAACCCCAAACGGGAAATAAGGATGCATTTGCTTATCCCAATAAATGTTGATGCATACCTTCTCAGATGGGGTTTTTCTTAATCCTTTTTATCAAAGCTTTGCGATAAAACAGCTCTTGCATACGTTTGCTTCCTCAAAAAAAGATGTGCTATCCTTTGCACATCTTATGTTCGTTTATCAAATTTTGTATGACATTTTGGACAAGTAATTGTAATTTCGCCCTTACCTTTTGGTACCCGTAATTCCTGTTTACAACTAGGACATTTATAATACTTATGTGTCTTACGATCCTGAAAACGGTTTTTTTTCTTACGAAACCACATACGAATCGGATACGTCTTCTGCAGATATAAAGTATTCTCTGCACTTCGTTTATATGTTTTACGCGAAAGTATGCGAAACCAACACCAGATAATCAATATTGTAGATAAGTACGTAATCATGCTATTTTGCATGATCATTCCTATCATCGTTACAATGAAATATAAAACAAGAATAGCGAATGACAGTTGGTCAACACCATATCTTCCACGCATAAAATTCTGAAACCATTTCATGTTGAAAACTCCCTTCATCATGTAGGGTATTATATCACTATTTCATTATATTCTCCAGTTTTCCTTCTATATTTGAAAGTTTCACATAATTGTGAAAGAACCTTGTGCTTCTTGTAATTACGAATACACCACAAATACGTATGATAGATATCATCATCTATAAACGCAATTGCATATGCATTGACAATCCCCAAAAACAATGCTATCATAACAACGACAAAAACTTCAGGGTCGGGTGAAATTCCCAATCGGCGGTAAACCCCGCAAGCCGTAACTGGCAGGAACCGTGTGCAATTCCGGTGGCGACAGTATAGTCTGGATGAAAGAAGTATAGTGTCTTTTTGATATTCCCTAAAGGTTTTGTTGAAAACCTTTTTTTGTTGTTTTCACAGCAGAAAAAGGCTGACAAGGATGGCTCTATCAGCCAAAGGAGGAATAACATGTCAGCTTATGTTTCAACAAAAAAACAGATGAGTATGCAAACAATCGCCAAAATCAGCATGCTAGGAGCTCTAGCCTGCGTCTTGATGATGTTTGAAATCCCATTGCCTATCGCTCCACCATTTTATAAGATTGATTTTAGTGAAGTTGTTGTATTAATCGGCGGTTTTGCCATGGGTCCATGGGCAGCAGTTGCCATTGAGGGATTAAAAGTCGTTTTAAACCTTTTATTAAATGGTACGATTACCATGGGAGTTGGTGAATTTGCTAATTTTCTAATTGGCTGTGCCCTGGTCGTACCGGCAACCGTTTTTTATCAACATGAAAAAACAAAGAAAAATGCTTTGATTGGCCTAATCATGGGAACGATCATTATGACACTAGTCGGGGCATTGGTTAATTATTTTATCTTAGTTCCTGCTTATGCCTATTTTATGAGTCCTGCCATTACGATGGAAATCATTATTGGAATGGGAGCTGCTATCTTCCCCAATATTCATGGATTGCTTGGCTTAGTACTTTTATGTGTCGTTCCATTCAATATTATAAAAGGCGTTTTAGTGAGTTCCATCGTCTTTGTTTCTTATAAAAAAGTAGCTCCATTATTAAAACGTTCCTAAGCAAAAAAACGATGTTTTGAAGTGACTTGAATCCCCTTTATTTGGTTAATTATAAACTATGGGGTTGACTTCAAAATAAACATCGTTTTTTTATTTATTGCTTTTCCTTCTTCAAAAATCTTTATACATTATATCTTATACTAACTGTTCTTTTCAAATACCAATTCCTGACAACTCAATTCAAAAGCACACGCTTGTACGATATCGCGTATATAAGCGTTTCTTACATCAATATCCCCAATGATCGTAGAAACGCTCTTTTCTTTAGCTGCTAATGCGCAAGCCGCCTGTAACAACACTTTTCCTAAGCCCTGAGCTCGAAAAGCAGGGTGCACTGCCAAATATCCGATACCACGATACTTTTCACTAGACGTATTTAAAAAGACGATTCCAGCAGGAGTACCATTCACAAACAACATTTGCCGATACGTAAGAGGTTCTTGCTCGATTAGTTCTGTAAATAGCTTGACCGCTGCTTTATATCGCCCATATCGTATAGCATCTTTCCTTATAGAACGATCTTGATTCTGCTCATAACATGCCTGTATCATCTCAATAAATAAGGTATCCTCAACATCTCTGCCATCACGAAGATCTGCTTTTATAGGATAAGCATAAGGTTGACAAATATAACTCTCTTTTTCCTGGGTAATTACAAAATCTGACAATAAAAGACTAGTTTTGACAAGTTCATGATTGCTTTTATCGGAATATAAATGTATTACGATATGTTTCTCATGAATTCTATTACAAGCTTCCTTAAGAAAGCCAACCGCTCTTTCAACAGGTATTTTTTCCAGTGTCAGATATGTCAAATAGCGATTCAGAATTATTCTGCCATAGATTCGTTGCCCTTCTTTTAAAATTAGGCAATCTTCCATATTCAGACTACCTCGGTGAAACTCCTCAGATAATGCTTCATTTTGCGCGTTACTGCTAGCTGCCATATGACATACAGCAAATAGTTCATCCTTTGTTGAAACAATTTTTATTTCCATGAAATTCCCTTCTCATCCACCCATAAAAAAACATGTATCCATTTCTGAATAACATGCTATTTTACACTTGGTTTAAGAAAAGCTTCATAGGGTGGATGTGCATGTCAGATTCAGAAATAAGTAAATCGTTTATCTTCATCGCACATCACCTCACTTTATTATCATAATTATAACATGCTTTTTATGAATCTTCAATGACCTTACCTTGCTACCTTAAAGCAATAAGAAAAAACTTCTTTTTTATCATCAAACATCATGATCTATTCTGTAAGATCGTTTATGTATTATGTATCATCTCTCTTTGATGCAAACACGTAAGATACGATCCATCAGTACAAGCAAAAAAATCATCCAGCCTGTCCACGCAAACATGCCAATCATATCGAAATTCAAACGACATAAATTTAACTCTCGACCAATTCCTTCCTGCATGCCCCCTAGAATCTCTGCCATGACTCCGACCTTAAACGCTAAAGACATCCCTGCTGACAGACTAGCCTCAATGCTAGGACGCAATAAAGGTAAGTATACACGTCGAATTTCATAACTTTCCTTTTCCGGATAAAGTTTCATGACTTCCATTAAATCTTTATCCATATGCAAAAGGGCACTAAATAGATTACTGTATATTACCGGAAACAGAATAAGAAATAAAATCAATATCACTGCAATACTGCGGGCAAAGATAATTAAGACAATTAAGATATAAGAAATATTAGGAACACTTCTTGTTAATAAAAGGAATGGATAAAATAAATCACGGAAGATATGAGAACGATAACTTAAATATGCACAAAACAACGCAAAAAGAAATGCTATAATCAGTCCTGCAAAACCACGCAGCAAAGTAACCTCTAACGTTGTATAGAAAGAAACAGAAAAAACTTGGGTACTCATACGTTGTACCACTTGCCATGGATATGGAACCAGCATATCATTATCCTTTACCATGGCAAAGACTTGCCAAAAAAGTAAAAGAATTGTTGCGGCAGCTATTGTGCGATATCTTTGATGGCGTTTCATTACTTCTTCTCCTTGATAAACAATAAGTCTTCATTATCAACCTGAAATGCTAGTTCCTCTTGTAAATAAGAAATGATTTGTTCCTCACGCAAAATAATAGGTGTTCTATTATGAATCTGCGCCATCGCATCTGAGGCTTCTCCTGTTACAATCACGAATTCTTTTTTTTCGTTATATATTCCTGCCAAGTAGAATAACGGCATGTCTTGTTTACGAATATAAATCTTCTGCTTCCCATTTCCTGTCTTTACCCACTCATAAAACCCATTGCAAGGTATCAAACAGCGTTTCTTTAAATAAGGCGCAAATGTTTTTTTCTGCTCTATTCCTTCCTTACGGGCATTGATCAAACGTTTTCCTTGATACCCTTCCATGCCCCATTTCATAACATCCACATCATAATCATTTTCTCCACGTGTTAATACCAGTGCTTTTTGTGATGGAAACACTTCTTCCCGAGCATATTCAAATAAAGCCTTTTGTTCTACCTTATATTGCAAACGTTGAAAAGGTACACTATCCTCAAAGGCAAAGTAATAACGTCCACACATGATCATCACCTCCTATCTAACCATTAGCTTACAGCAACTTCTTCCTTTTTCAATTTTGCGACTTCTTCTGGTATCCAATCTTCACCATATTCCTGTGCTAACGCCTGTTCATAGTATTGGATAGCCTCTTCCTTCCTATCCGCTTTCGCCAATACTTCTGCCATGCTAGCGAAAATCCAACCATCCTTTCTTCCCAACTGCATCGCTGTTGTAAAGTCACAAATTGCATCTTCTAACTCATCTAATTGGTAATGACACCATCCGGACATCGAAGGATGCATCGCATTCTTAGGTTCTTTTTTTTCTAGCCTTTACAAAATATTCAAGGGCTTTTTCATATTCTTGCAGTTGCAAATAATTCCAACCCAACTCGCCATAAGCCCAGCCATCTGCACCAAAACGCTTCAATCGTTTCGATAATACTTCGATTGCCTTGCGTTCCTTACCATCTCGCCCCAGATTCCATGCATATAAATCAAACATATCCATGCCTTGTTCTCCATGCGATAAACAAAACTCACAAGCATTTTCAGCATGTTCATAATCTCCTAAATCACTATAACAACGGGCAAAATGATACATTAACCACATATCATCCTTCTTTTCTTTTTCAGCCCGCTTTAAAAATGCTAATTTCTTTTTCCAATCCCGCTGCTTGTGCGCTATCCAAATCATTTCCTGATAAATCCAATAATGCTCTTTCTCTCGATGAATGGCCTTTTCGTAGTAAGATAATGCACGATCATAATGTGCATTTGCATGCTCCATATCATCTAATAAACGATAGGCATCTCCCATTAGGGCATGTAAGCTCGTATCATCTTTCCCGGCAGCTTCCGCTTTTTTTAAATGTTCTAGAGCATCCTTTGCACGATGTAAAGATATGTACGCATTCGCAATCTGAAATTCCTTCCATGGTTCATGTTCTTTCTCATGGATTTTTTCCAAATATTGAATTTCACTCTCATAATCTTCTTTTTGATGATAGAAATTTGCTAAATCAAAACAAGCGTCACTATCTGGATCTAATTGATAGCTTTTTAAATAATACTCCAATGCCTGCTCCTTTTTATCAAGTGATAGATAACAAGATGCAGCTTGAGCTAAAAGCCATGTATTATTAGGATCGTCCAATAATGCATCTTCAAAGCAATTCACAGCCTGCTCATATTCATGAGCTTCTTTGAAGCACCATCCAATCTCGCCATGAATCCATGCTTCATCAAATCCAAGCTCTAAAGCTGTCAATAACTCCTCCATGCCTTCTTTGATTCTTCCTTGCCGATCATAACAAAAGCCTAGCTGTGAATGCATCCATCCATCTTCCCCAAACTGATGAATACCTTTCAGCAGATAGATTTCCGCCTCTTGATAACGTTCCATATGATTTAATAGCCATCCCATATTTCCATAATAAAAAGGATCATCTAACGCATATATTTTATATTTCTCCAGCAGAATACGAGCATCTTCTAGTCGATTTTCAGCTAGTAGATCCGCAAATTCTTGTTTATAATCCAAACTCATCACCATCCACTTGTTTTCGTATCTTTATTATATCTCAAATAGAAGATAAAGAAAAGAAAAGCGATTTCTCACAGAAACCACTTAACTAAGAATTTGTAAAATACTTCCAGTGACAAGAGCAATTATAAATAATATACCAAGTATACGGCAAATATCCTTTTTATTATCATACATCTTAAATAACACTAGTAATCCCAATCCAGCACTCGTAATCAGTCCCGCAGTTAATGCACCAAAGCTCACAACACCGTCAATAAACAGTTGTGATAAAATAACGCTGGCAGCACAATTGGGAATGAATCCGACAAGCGACGCAAATAAAGGTTGCAAGAAACTTCCAGCACCTAAAAATTGTGCTAATGCTTCTTCACCAAACTCATGAATGATGAAGGATATGATAAAATTCACACAGAAAATAAAGAGAAAGATTTTCAGTGTATGTAAGAATGCAATCGCAAAGATGGATGGATGTTTTTTCTGTTCTTCATCACAGTGCTCATGAATGTCATGTAAAGGATGATTTTCCTTCAAGTGATGCTGTTTCACTAATAGATCTATTAAGTACCCTGAAATGCATCCAATCACCAGTTTTACTGCAATCACCTGCAACAATACATCTAATTGATTAGGTTGCGCAATTAAAATAGGAATAGCTTCATCACTAGTTGATACAAAAACTGCTATCAACGTACCAAGAGTGATAGAACCATTCATATATAAACCACCTGCAATAACAGAAAAACCGCATTGTGGTACAATACCTAGCACAGAACCAACCAGTGGACCAAATCGTCGGGTTCCAGCTAATAAACGTTGCATCTTATCATTGCTTTTATGTTCAAGATATTCCATAAATACATAAGCTGCGTATAAAAAAGGTAGCATACTCAACGTATCATGTAAAACATCAGTTAAAAGATCCTGCATGTTGATTCTCCTTTCGCATCACTTAGCAATTTTACCACTTTTCGATTATTTATACCAGTAGTATGAGTTCTTTATGAATTACTTAAATTAAATCCTATCAGCGAATCAGGCAAGTTGCATCTTTGTTGAAAAAACATGAAATTTGATGCCATTGGTTTCGCTCACATAAGGAATGTGTTTGGATTTCTTTCTCTATATAGAAAAAAACCTGTCCTTCTCAGAACAGGTCTTCCTACCTGGCAACGTGCTATCTTTACTGGAGCTCGTCCAGCTATTGTCGCCGCTGAAGTGCTTAACTTCTGTGTTCGGGATGGTACAGGTGTGTCCACTTCGCTTTCATCACCAGATCGCTTGAGGTCTCTCCCTCAAAACTGAATAACAGTCCAAACATTTCTTGTGATTAAGTCCTCGACCTATTAGTATCAG